>OCVV012854191.1_pt1 | contig 92617 bp, 66 predicted proteins | sample 1539721 | NCBI WGS metagenome assembly OCVV01 (sample SAMN02144230, study PRJEB22623) | gut metagenome | biome: sheep rumen | host: Ovis aries | place: New Zealand
AGTTATTGCTGAAACATTAGTTAACCTTACCGTTAAGGAAGTAAATGAACTCGCTACTATCCTCAAAGAGGAGTACGGAATTGAGCCGGCTGCTGCTGCAGTAGCTGTTGCTGCTCCTGCTGCTGCTGGCGCTGCTGCTGAGGCAGCTGAGGAGAAAACCTCCTTCGACGTAGTTCTCAAATCCGCTGGCGCTAACAAGCTCCAGGTTGTAAAGGCTGTTAAAGAGCAAACCGGTCTCGGCCTCAAAGAGGCTAAGGACATCGTTGACGCTGCTCCCTCTAACGTAAAAGAGGGCGTTGACAAAGCTACCGCTGAGGCTCTCAAGAAAGCTCTCGAGGAAGTAGGCGCTGAGGTAGAACTCAAGTAATAACCTCCCTCAACCAACCACTCTATTTCGAGTGGAATAGGTTTAGATCCGCATGAAAATGTGGGTCTAAACCTTTTCTGCTCAATAGAACAGAATGCTTAAAAAACTGAAAATTTTGGTAATACAACGCGGGCGAAGATTAAAATACTATAAAATATACACCCATTGATTTAGAGCTAAATTATTCATTACCAACAGTTTAATTCTGTTAAACAATTTATCAACCATCCAAAATAATGGCTACAACTAAAAATCAACAGAGAGTCAACTTCAGCCGTATGCAAAAGCATATGCCTTATCCTGACTTTCTGGAAATTCAGCTGAAGTCCTTCCAAGATTTCCTGCAGATGGATTCCACTCCGGAGCAGCGTCGTAAAGAGGGACTCTTTAAGGTATTCTCGGAGAACTTCCCCATCCAGGATACTCGTAACAGCTTCACGTTGGCTTTCTTGGACTATTCAGTGGACCGTCCCCGCTACACGATCGAAGAGTGTATCAAGCGCGGTCTGACCTATTCGGTTCCCCTGAAGGCCAAACTACGCCTGTCCTGCGAGGACCCCGATCATGAGGATTTCGACACCGTCGTCTCCGATGTGTACCTCGGTACTATCCCTTACATGACCCCCAAAGGCACCTTCGTCATCAACGGCGCCGAGCGTGTCATCGTTTCCCAGCTTCACCGTTCGCCGGGTGTCTTCTTCGGTACATCCATGCACTCCAACGGCACGAAGCTCTATTCGGCGCGTATCATCCCCTTCCGCGGTTCGTGGATCGAGTTCGCGACGGATATCAACAAGGTCATGTACGCTTACATCGACCGTAAGAAGAAACTGCCCGTGACGACCCTGCTGCGCGCTATCGGCTTCGAGTCCGACAAGGACATCCTCAACTGTTTCGACCTCGCCGAGGAGGTGAAGGTCAACCGCGAGGCACTCGAGGCTTGCATGGGACGCAAGCTGGCGGGATACGTCATGAAGCCCACCATCGAGGATTTCGTCGATGAGGACACCGGCGAGGTATCGTCCATCGAGCGTAACCAGATCGTCGTAGAGCGTGAGGCGGAGATCACCCCGGAGGTCATCGACATCATCATGGAGTCCGGCTCCAAATCGGTCCTCCTTCACAAGGACCAGGAGCGCGAGAACGATTTCTCCATCATCTTCAACACCCTGCAGAAAGACCCGGCTAAGACCGAGAAAGAGGCTGTCCTCTATATCTACCGTCAGCTCCGTAACGCGGAGCCGGCCGATGATGCTACGGCGCGAGAGATGATCCAGAACCTCTTCTTCTCCCAGAAGCGTTATGACCTGGGCGAGGTAGGTCGTTACCGCATCAACCGCAAGCTCAACATGTCGATCCCCGATGACACACGCGTTCTGACCAAGGAGGACATAATCGAGATCATCAAGTACCTCGTCATGCTCATCAACTCCAACGCCGAGGTGGACGATATCGACCACCTCTCCAACCGTCGTGTGCGCACCGTCGGTGAGCAGCTCTTCAACCAGTTCGGTATCGGTCTGGCTCGTATGGCACGCACCGTCCGTGAACGTATGAACGTTCGCGACAACGAGGTCTTCACGCCGACCGACCTCATCAACGCGAAGTCGATCTCCTCGATCATCAACTCCTATTTCGGTACCAACGCCCTCTCGCAGTTCATGGACCAGCAGAACCCGTTGGCGGAGATCACCCACAAGCGCCGTATGTCGGCCCTCGGACCTGGTGGTCTGAGCCGTGACCGCGCGGGATTCGAGGTGCGAGACGTGCACTATACCCACTACGGTCGTCTCTGTCCTATCGAGACGCCGGAAGGACCGAACATCGGTCTGATCTCCTCGATGTGTATCTATGCGAAGATCAATAACTTAGGTTTCATCGAGACCCCCTACCGTAAGGTCGAAAACAGCATCGTGGACCTCGATAACGATCATGTCATCTACCTCTCCGCCGAGGACGAGGAGAAGCAGGTCATTGCCCAGGGTAACGCGCCGCTCCGTGCCGACGGTTCGTTCATCCGTTCGAAGGTCAAGACCCGTCTCGGTGCCGACTTCCCTGTCGTTGCGCCCGATCAGGTCAACCTCATGGATGTTGCTCCGTGCCAGATAGCGTCCGTTGCTGCAGCGCTCATCCCCTTCCTCGAGCACGATGATGCCCACCGTGCACTCATGGGATCGAACATGATGCGCCAGGCTGTACCTCTCATCACCTCTGAGGCACCGATCGTAGGTACCGGCATCGAGCAGCAGCTCGTTACCGACTCACGTACGCAGATCATCGCCGAGGCAGATGGTGACGTCACCTACGTGGACGCAGATACCATCCGTATCAACTATGCGCGCTCCGAGGAGGAGGAGTTCATCTCCTTCGAGCCTGCTGAGAAAGAGTACAAGCTTCCGAAGTTCGAGAAGACCAACCAGAACACCACCATCGACCTCCATCCGCTCGTTCGCAAGGGCGACCACGTGACCAAAGGTCAGATGCTTACCGAGGGCTACGCTACCCAAGGCGGCGAGCTCGCGCTCGGTAAGAACCTCAAGGTGGCGTACATCCCCTGGAAGGGGTATAACTACGAGGATGCTATCGTCCTCTCCGAGCGTATCGTGCGCGAGGATATGTACACCTCCGTACACGTCGTAGAGCAGCTCCTCGAGGTACGCGATACCAAGCGCGGTATGGAGGAGTTCACCGCAGATATACCCAACGTCTCCGAGGACGCTACCAAGGACCTCGATGAGAACGGTATCATCCGTATCGGCGCCTACGTGCAGCCGGGCGATATCCTTATCGGTAAGATCACACCGAAGGGTGAGACCGATCCGTCGCCCGAGGAGAAGCTCCTCAAGGCGATCTTCGGCGACAAGGCGGGAGACGTCAAGGACGCTTCCCTCAAGTGCTCGCCTTCGCTCGACGGTGTCATCATCGATAAGAAACTCTATACCCGTGCTACCAAGGACCGTAAGCAGAAGATGGAGGATAAGGAGACCCTGCAGAAGATGGACCTCAAGTTCCGCGAGAAAGCAGACGCACTCCGTGACCTCCTCATCGACAAGCTCTATAACCTCCTCAACGGACGCCAGGCGGTTTCCGTAAAGGATATCCTCGGTACCGAACTCATCTCCAAAGGCCAGCATTTCTCCAAGGAGCGTCTGGGCGAGATCGACTTCTTCTCCGTCCTCCTCGAGGGTTGGACCGCTGATGAGCATAAGAACGAACTCGTGGCGCAGTGTATCATGAATTATATCGCTAAGTATAAGGAGATGGACGCTACGCTCAAGCGCGAGAAGTTCAACCTCACTATCGGCGATGAGCTGCCTAACGGTATCATCCAGATGGCGAAGGTCTATGTCGCTAAACGCCGTAAGATCCGCGTCGGCGATAAGATGGCAGGTCGTCACGGTAACAAAGGTATCGTATCCAAGATCGTACGTGTCGAGGACATGCCGTTCCTCGCCGACGGTACGCCGGTGGATATAGTCCTCAACCCGATGGGTGTGCCTTCCCGTATGAATATCGGCCAGATCTTCGAGGCGGTCCTCGGTTGGGCCGGACAGGAGCTCGGCGTCAAGTTCGCTACACCGATCTTCGACGGTTGTACCATGGAGCAGCTCGACGAGTGGACCGACAAGGCCGGACTGCCACGCGGCGGTAAGACCCAGCTCTACGACGGTGAGACCGGTGAGCCTTTCGACCAGATGGCTACCGTCGGTGTCACTTACTTCATGAAGCTCGGACACATGGTCGATGATAAGATGCACGCGCGTTCCATCGGTCCGTACTCACTCATCACCCAGCAGCCGCTCGGTGGTAAGGCGCAGTTCGGTGGTCAGCGTTTCGGTGAGATGGAGGTATGGGCACTCGAGGCACACGGTGCCGCACACGTGCTACAGGAGATCCTTACCATCAAGTCCGATGACGTCACCGGTCGTGCGCGTACATACGAGGCTATCGTCAAAGGCGAACCTTTCCCGACTCCGGGGCTTCCTGAGTCGCTCAACGTGCTCCTGCACGAGTTGCAAGGTCTCGCTCTTAGTATCAACATGGAATAATTTTGGAGGACTAATATGGCTTTTAAACAAGAAAATAAGAAAACCGGTTTCACCAAGATCTCTATCGGTCTTGCGTCCCCGGACGAGATCATGCAGATCTCTTCCGGCGAGGTGCTCAAACCGGAAACGATTAACTATCGTACCTATAAGCCCGAACGCGACGGACTCTTCTGCGAGCGTATCTTCGGTCCTACCAAGGATTTCGAGTGCCACTGCGGTAAGTACAAGCGTATCCGCTATAAAGGGATCGTCTGCGAGCGTTGCGGCGTGGAGGTCACCGAGAAGAAAGTGCGTCGTGAGCGCATGGGACATATCAAACTCGTTGTGCCCGTAGCGCATATCTGGTATCTCCGCTCGCTGCCGTCCAAGATGGCGGCGCTGCTCGGCATACCTACTAAGAAACTCGACACCGTCATCTATTACGAGAAGTACCTCGTCGTACAGGCAGGTGCCCTACTCGGACAGGAGATCGGTGAGAAGCATGAGAACGATAAGATCCGCATCGAGATTGAGGATAAGATGCTCCTCGACGAGGATCAGTACCAGCAGATCCTGGCGATCATGCCGGAGGATAACGAGTTCCTCGAGGATACCGACCCCAATAAGGTCATCATCAAGATGGGTGCTGAGGCTGTCTATGACCTCCTCTGCCGTATCGACCTCGACCAGCTCTCTTACGAACTCCGTGCTACCGCCGACAAGGCTACTTCCGCGCAGCGTCGTCAGGAGGCCCTCAAGCGTCTGCAGGTAGTAGAGGCTTTCCGTGCGTCGAAAGGTAAGAACCGTCCCGAGTGGATGATCCTCCAGGCTATCCCCGTGACGCCCCCGGAGCTCCGTCCCCTCGTACCGCTCGATGGTGGACGTTTCGCTACATCCGACCTCAACGACCTCTACCGTCGCGTCATCATCCGTAATAACCGTCTCAAACGACTCATGGAGATCAAAGCGCCGGATGTCATCCTCCGTAACGAGAAGCGTATGCTCCAGGAGGCGGTGGACTCCCTCTTTGATAACTCCCGTAAGACTACCGCGATGAAGTCCGAGGCGAACCGTCCGCTCAAATCCCTCTCCGACTCGCTGAAGGGTAAGCAGGGACGTTTCCGTCAGAACCTCCTCGGTAAACGTGTGGACTACTCCGCGCGTTCGGTTATCGTCGTTGGTCCGGAGCTCAAGATGCACGAGTGTGGTCTCCCCAAAGAGATGGCGGCGGAGCTCTATAAACCGTTCATCATCCGTAAGCTCATCGAGCGTGGTATCGTCAAGACCGTCAAGTCTGCGAAGAAGATCATCGATCGCCGCGAACCGGTTATCTATGAGATCCTCGAGCACGTTATGGAAGGACACCCTGTCCTCCTCAACCGTGCGCCGACATTGCACCGGCACGGTATCCTCGCCTTCCAGCCGAAGATGATCGAGGGTAAGGCTATACAGCTCCACCCGCTCGCTTGTGCCGGATTCAACGCCGACTTCGATGGCGACCAGATGGCAGTTCACTTGCCCCTCTCTAACGAGGCGATCCTCGAGGCACAGCTCCTCATGCTCGGATCCCATAACATCCTCGACCCGGCTAACGGTAACCCGATTACCGTACCTTCACAGGATATGATCCTTGGTCTCTATTATATTACCAAGGAACGCATGGGCGCGAAAGGCGAAGGACTCACCTTCTACTCCGAAGAGGAGGCGCTCATCGCCCTCAACGAAGGACGTGTGGACATCCACGCTAAGGTCAAAGTCCGCATCAAGGGACAGATCATCGAGACCACTCCCGGACGCGTCATTGTCAACCAGTATGTGCCCGAGGAGATCGGTTATCAGAATACCCTCATGAAGAAAGGTGCCGTCAAGGCAATCATCACTCAGGTCATCAAGACCTGCGGTGTGGCGCGCGCAGCGAAGTTCCTCGACGATATCAAGGACCTCGGCTACTACCGCGCCTTCCGTGGAGGACTCTCCTTCAACCTCAATGATATCATCATCCCCAAGGAGAAGGAAGAGGAGATCGCCAAGGGTAATGCCATCGTGGACGATATCTACTTCAACTACGTCAACGGTCTCGTTACCGACGACGAGCGCTACCGCAAGACCGTCGATACCTGGAAGGAGATCGATGAGGAACTCAAGGGTATCGTCATGAAGCACATGCAGGAGGCGGACGAAGGATTCAACTCGGTTTACATGATGATGGACTCCGGTGCCCGTGGTAACTCCGACCAGATCAAGCAGCTCGCCGGTATCCGTGGTATCATGGGTAAGCCGCTCAAAGCCGGCTCTACCGACACTCGTACCGATATCGAGAACCCGATTCTTGCGAACTTCAAGGAAGGTATGTCCGTGCTCGAGTACTTCATCTCTACCCACGGTGCACGTAAGGGTCTGGCGGATACCGCCCTCAAGACTGCCGATGCCGGTTACCTCACACGTCGTCTCGTCGATGTGTCACACGATGTGATCATCAATGAGGAAGACTGTGGTACCCTCCGTGGTCTTGCTACACGCGCTGTCAAGGATGGAGACCGCGTCGTCGCTTCCCTCTCCCAGCGTATCCTCGGACGTGTCTCTGTACACGATATCCACGACGCAGAGGGCAACCTCATCGTCGCTTCCGGTGAGGAGATACGCGAGCCCCAATGCGAGGCAATCGAGGCGGCAGGTATCGAAGAGGTGGTCATCCGCTCCGTACTCACATGCGAGTCCAAGCATGGCGTCTGCGCCAAGTGCTACGGACGGAACCTCGCTTCCCGTAAGATGGTTCAGAAGGGTGAGGCTGTCGGCGTCATCGCTGCCCAAGCGATCGGTGAGCCGGGTACACAGCTGACACTCCGTACCTTCCACTCCGGTGGTCTGGCCGGTGGTTCAGCTGCACAGTCAACCTACGACCTCCCCCGCGAGGGTATCGTAGAGATCGAAGATCTCCGTACTATCACTACCGCGGTAGGAGATGTCATCGCCGTTTCGCGTAAGAACACCCTCTCCCTCAAGGATGAGAAGACCGGCGTCGTGCTCGCTACCTTCGATATACCGTATTCTTCCAAACTCTTCGTTACCCCCGGTGAGAAGTACGAGAAGGGTACACGTGTCTGCGAGTGGGATTCTTATAAGATTCCTTTGCTCATCGAGCAAGACGGACATATCCGCTTCGAGGATGTCATCGAGGGAGTCACCTGTAAGACCGAGACCGATGAGCAGACCGGCAAACGCGAGGTCTATATCACCGAGTCCAAGGATAAGACCAAACTGCCGCAGGCACATATCATCGACAAGGATGGGAATATCCTCCGTTCCTACAACCTCCCGGTGAAAGCGAACCTCGAGGTCAAGGATGGCGATGCTGTCAAGATCGGTGATACCCTCTTCTCTATGGCTCGTGCGAAGAACTCCGGCGGTGATATCACCTCCGGTCTCCCCCGTATCACAGAGCTCTTCGAGGCGCGTAACCCCTCTAACCCCGCTATCGTTGCCGAGATCGACGGTGAGATATCGTATGGTAAGATCAAGCGTGGTAACCGCGAACTCTTCATCACCTCCAAACTCGGTGAGCAGAAGGCATACCTCATCCCGCTTACCAAGCAGATCCTCGTGCAGGAAGGCGACTTCGTCCGCGCAGGAGCACCCCTCTCCGACGGTGCCATCACTCCCGATGACATCCTCGCTATCCAGGGACCGACTGCCGTACAGAACCATATCGTCAACGAGGCACAGGCTGTGTACCGTATGCAGGGTGTGGAGATCAACGATAAGCACTTCGAGATCATCGTACGTCAGATGATGCGTAAGGTAGAGATCCTCGAACCGGGCGATACGCGGTTCTTGGAGGGAGATATTGTGGACAAACTCGACTTCCTCGAGGAGAACGATCGTATCTGGGGACGCAAGGTCGTTACCGACGCCGGTGACTCCGAACTCCTCCACGAGGGACAGATCGTTACCGCACGCCGTCTCCACGATGAGAACTCTTCGTTACGCCGTCGGGATAAGAAACTCGTCCAGGCGCGCGACGCAGAGTCTGCTACCGCTAAACAGATACTCCAGGGTATCACCCGTGCTGCACTCGGTACCAAGTCCTTCATGTCCGCTGCCTCCTTCCAGGAGACCACCAAGGTCCTCAACGAAGCGGCTATACGCGGCAAGGTGGATTATCTCGAGGGTATGAAGGAGAACGTTATCTGCGGTAACCTCATCCCCGCCGGTACCGGTATGCGTGAGTTCCAGAAGATCGTCGTTCATAACGCCGAAGAATATGCCGCTATCCAGGCAGCCCGCGAGGCTGCCGAAGCAGCCCTTAACGGCGACGAATAATCCTCTTCAGCCTATTCAAAAACACCCTGCCCATCCGGCGGGGTGTTTTTTGTTTGCTTTTCAGTTCCATCTTGTTTGTGTAAAAATTGACGAAAATAACCTTTTTTGTGTAATTATTCGCGCCCTTGCACCCTCGCGCTTGCGTATGTGAAATATTTTTCGTACCTTTGCCCCGCAAAATAAATTGTTAATTTATTCATTTAACTAAAAACCAAAACGTTATGGAAAACAATTATCTAATAGATATGAGTAGAATTGAAGAATTGGAAAGCAAGGAACTCTTGACGAAAGAGGAGTTCAAAGAACTTGGCCATTACCGCATGTCTCAGATGATTCATTCACAAGCCGCATGTTAAGATATACTCAACAAGCAAACGAAGATTTGTCTCGTATTCTTGCGGGATTGATCTCATTTCGAATAGGAAATGCGCTTGATCCGTCGCTGTCAATAGAACATGCAAATCAAATCTTCGATGACATTGTTGACAACATAGAAAAGATAGATAATCTTACATTTCATAGAACAAACACCTTTGTGGGCTTGGATAGTTATGGTGAGTTTGTATATACTTATACAAGAAACAGAACCAATTGGTACGCGTTCTATGATAAATGTGGCGAGGGCAGTTTTGTGGTGAACCGCATTACGAATAACTGGAACATCCTCCTTCCACGGTTGTAAAAAATCACAACTCAAAAATAATTTATTCATTTAACTAAAAACACAAAAGTTATGAAAAACAAATTTTCTAAGTTGTTAATTAACGAAGAAAATTAAACTGAATAGAGAGAACAATTAGTCTGCAAGGGTGAATAAATATATAACTATAAAATCAATACGAATATGAGTGCAGTAGTATTACAAGGATTGTTGGATTATTTGAAGTCAACGCTGACGATGGATAACCGTCAGTGGCTAGCAGTACACCTCATTGAGCCGGCAGAGAAGTTGAAACCATATACCCGCGAGGAGTTGATGAAAGAAACGGAGGCTGCGGTCGCGGATTTCGAGGCTGGGAGATTTTATACAGAAGAAGAAGTGGAGACTGAGATAGATGTGATGTTGGAAAAATGGAAAAATGAAGAAAAAGCATGAAATTAGCGTGGTCTCCTCAGGCTCGGTTAAAATACTCAGCCGTGTTATTAGATGTGCGTGACAAAAATGGCTATCAATCCGCTCAAAAGTTGAATAAAGAGGTAAAGGAGATATTGAAACGGATAAATAAATTTCCTGATAGTGCTCAAGAAGAGGTGCTGTTAGACCAATCAAGATATACATTTAGAAGCGTTCCATTCGGAAGTTGCAATAAGTTAGTATATCACGTTGATGGGATATATATATCTATTGACAATATCTGGGATACGCGCCGAGAACCAAAGATACAAGTTGAAGAAACTACTAAATAAAACAAATCAAAATATTAACTTTTTAAATTTAATGCTTATGAAAAACAATTTTCTAAGTAAGGCTTATGGAGGCGTGATGGAAGCACAACGTAAGCTCAATGGCCTAGGATTACCCCGACAATGGAAGGTAATGACCTCGACTTTACTCCTATTATTTACCTTCGCCATCGGCAATGTGTGGGGAGCAGCACCGTCTGCATTAACTTATCAGACGATATCGTCGACGACCATAATCTATACTTCACCGACAAACTTAGCCGCTCTTGGATATGTACAAGATGGAAAAGGAACACAAACATATTCGGTTCCAAGTAGTGATCGTGGTAATGGTTTGAACCCTACCGATGAAACAAAAACAGATTATGCAATAGGTACAAATGCTACAACCCTAAAGAGTGTTGAAAGCAACAAGTCGGTATATTTCTATGTAAAAAACGTTACGAAAGTAGAGGCTTATGTGAAAAACAACTCTAGTGGTGACGGAAAAGATAGAACAACTACCATAGTTGCAACACCTACTTCCGGTTCCGCTTTGGATGGGAGTGTCACACTTAATGGAGCTTCTGGCAAAGCGGTTGTAGATGGCTTGGATAAGGATAAAAACTATACAATAGTAATTCATGCAAATGGTGCAGATATGTTTTTATATGCAGTACGTTTGACGGCTGCTACTCTTACTCCTACTGCGCCGGCGATAACGAGTCCTGCAAGTGATCCGGATTTGCAGACGATTACCCAAGGCGAGACAAAGACATTTGAGGTAACTGCTACCGGTTATCCTGCTCCGACGTACAAATGGTACAGAAATTCATCTAAATCTACAACTGGAGCAACGGAAATCGAAGGTGCAACGGCTGAATCCTATACCACGCCTAATACCTTAGCGGCTTCTGCTAATAATTACTATTTCTATTGCGTTGCAACTAACGCTTCGGGAACAGCACAATCGCCATATTTCTCACTGAAGGTAAATGAACTTGGGGCTGATCTTACTGTTCATACTCCTGGCGTTTACGAAAAAGCTACAGATCAAGGAGGTTGGGGTAGAACGATGGCGACGTATGAAGTGGATGAAATAGAGCGCCAATTTGAGATTATTGCTATGACGAAAAATAATAGCAAAAACTATTGGTTCGCAGGAACTAAAACTTCTACAACTTCTGATGCTCACTGCCTTTCGACAGAAGGCTTTACTACATCTTTTACCCCTGCTAATATTACTGGTGCTTGGATGAAAGGAACCTTCAGTGCTTTAGGCTCGAATACTTCTAGCGCGTTGGCCGAATTCCCTGCAATATCCAGTTATTGCTCTGCTAAAATTACGACAGCAGCTGCTACTTCTGTTATGATTAAGGTGCAAGGTTATGACCAGATTAGTTTCTATGCAAAGGATGCAAACGCAACGGCATCGAACAATCAACATCTTGTAGTAAAAATAGATGGCGTTGAGCAATCAATGACGTTAAATACAAGTTATTCTGTACGTCGTTTTACATTAGACGCTTCAAAAACCAGTGTGGTCGAGATTACCGGATCATCTGCTTCTGGTGAAAGTCATCTTGTAGGTTTCTCTCTCCGTATACCTACATGTACCAAACCCGCAGCTCCGACGGCATTGAGTTGTACGGCCCAGACGGTTAATACATTGACATTTGGCTGGACAAAGGAGACGAATGCTACGGGCTATGTAGCAACGCTTTATTCTGACTCTGAGTGTGAAACAGAGGTAGAGAGCAAAAACCTTGGTGATGTAGCAACCGTTACCTTCACCGGTTTGAGCGCGAGCACAAATTACTGGTGCAAAGTGCAATCCAAAGGAAACGGTACCACTTATTGCGCAGAAGGTGGCGTAACGAGTGCCGCTCAAGGAACAACAGCAACTCCTTCTTGTGGAGTTGTAACACCTCCGACGTTTTTACAAGCAGGTTCTATTACAGCCGAAGGAGCAACCCTTTTGGTTACCGATGCTGCTGATGCAATGAACTATGAGTTTTATATCTCGGAGGAGAGTACAGAACCTGAGACAAGTGCTACTGCAACTCATACTTCGACCACTAAGGAGAAAGCCATTACTGGTTTGACGAGTGGTACAACGTATTACGTTTGGGTTCGTTCGGTTTGTGACGCGGACCATAAGAGTATTTGGGTGGCTGCAAATAAGTCATTCAAAGTTCGTACTAATCCGACGGCATCGTTCGCAAATGCAAATTATTTTATTGGGGCATCCGCTATAGATGTTTCTGCTAACTTTACTTCTAATAGTGAGGCAGCGGTTGTTTATGAGTTGAAAGAAAGTTATCCTAATGTAACTCTTTCTGGTAGTTCCTTCTCGGCTACTGTAGCCGGCGCGTATGTAGTTGTAGCAAACCAAGCCGGCAATTCGGATTATATGCCGATTAGCAAAGAGGCTACGATAACTGTATTACCCGCTCTAACATATCTTATAGAGAACCGGTTGAATATAGCTAATGGAGATCCATGGGTATCTAATATTTACACTAAAGATGACTCCAAGATTACTAATTTGAGTGCATTCAATCCTTCTCGTACAGGAGATGGCGCTATCAATGTGAACAAAAAAACCGCTAATGGATCCCGTTCTTCGAATATTAGTTCATATGATACTGAGAACGCAGAGAACTATATGGTTCTTGCTTTCAAGGTCGCTGATGGCTATGCATTGAATGTATCGGCAATTAGTGTGCAAGCATTCTCTGTCGGAAATGAGAAACAACATCGCGCTTGGATAACAGATGCCGATGGAAACATGCTTGTAGAAGGAACAAAGACATTGGCGCAAAATGCTTGTGAGAATGTGTTTGGCGATGTAGATTTCTCCAGCACATCGGTATCGCTGACCGGTGTTAACTATCTCAAACTTTGGACTTGGGGAAACACAGATGGCTATCGCTTGAATACTCCGATTTATATTGACGGTGAGATTGTTTCGACTACTCCTATTGCTCCGGCGATTACGGCTCCGACGACAGATCAGACCGCTGAATATGATCTCAACGACGTGATTACTCCGCTGGAAGTAACGGCAACCGGTTATCCTGCTCCGACTTATCAGTGGTACTATAATAGTAGCGCATCTACTGAAGGCGCAACCTCTCTTGGCTCGGGCGCTCAAACGGCTTCTTACACTCCGGCCAATGATGCAGCAAGCGATTTGTACTACTACTGCGTTGCAACCAATGCTAAGGGTAGTGCTACTTCGCCGTATTTCCATGTAACGGTTAATGCGCCGACAGTTCCGACGATCTATACAGAGACAACAGCAATGTCGTTGGTATCTAATAAGGTTGCTACGGATTCGAAGAAGTTCACTTTCTCTGGCATAAATTTAGACGTGACTCCTGTGACACTCGTATTGGCATCGGAGGTAGATGGTCTTACGCTGAGTACTTCTTCTGTAACCCCGACAGCCGGATCTATAGCAGATACCGAGATTACGGTTTCGTATAAGTCGGTTGTTGACGTGGCAGAGGCAAATGTGAACTTGTATCTGAAGCACGGAGACGATATTCTGCATACTATCGTTTTGACCTATAGTTCGACTGCAGGTGTTGAGAATTTGACTCCGATCAGCGCTGCTACTACTTGGAACTGGGATGGCGCTAATTCCAGTACAGAGGCTATTGAGTCTTTGGACGCAGACAATATCGTTGTTTTTGCAAACTATAGCGGTTGGGATGAATCATTTAAAGCAAATTCCTTAGCCGGTAGATTGCAATACGTTTATCGCGGAAGCAATTATGCGCAAGGTCACAGCTTGAAGTTCAATACGACCGTCCCGGGTATGGTAACAGTATCCTTCTCGAATACATCAACCAAAGAGGTTGCTCGTGCTCCGCGTATTACAGATACGAATGGATCTTATGCTCCTACGGATGAGGCTGATGGCGCGAAGACTGCTGATGCAAAATCTTATTCTCATGCAGTAGCAGCAGGCGATGTGCTTATTGAGGGCTTCGAGATGCAAGAAGGTACTCCGGCTAATATGCTTCGTTTCTATGAGGTACGTTTCGTTCCGACATTCTCTGTAACTTATATGCCAAACGGAGGTTCCGGCGCTGAATTCATAGTAGATGATGCCGCAACGCAAGTTCGCGCGGGTTCTATCTTCACAGCTCCTGCATCTTCGGCATTTGTGGCGTGGAATACTCAGGCAGATGGAAACGGAGATACCTACTTGCCGGGTGCTGCTGTTACCGCAGATTTGACGCTCCATGCTCAGTGGGAGACTTCTTATACGGTAACCTTCGACCTGCAAGGTCACGGCGCTGCTATTGATCCTCAGAATATCGTTAGCGGCGGCAAGGTAGTTAAGCCGGCTGATCCGTCTGAGAGCGGTTGGGACTTCGGTGGTTGGTATAAAGAGAATACTTGCACGAATGCTTGGGACTTTGCAACAGATGTTGTAACGACCACAACAACCATCTTCGCTAAATGGACTGAAGACCCGTGTCCGACTCCATTCAGCCTGTCGAAGGTAGTGCTGACAAGTGCTTCCGATGGTACCGTTACCGGTTATAACGGAAACGAGTATGCCGGCGAGAAAGTTATCGGTGGTCTGAAAGACGATGACCAGACGGCAGAAGTAGATCCTTCGCATGAAGGTGTAGAAGAAGGTTATAAATTGAATAACGGTGGTTCCGGCATTGTCTTCGCAACCTTGAAGAAAGGTACCTTCCAAGAAGGCGATAGAGTAGTTGTTACTATCACAAAGAAACAAGACGCTTACAAAGTAGAAGAAGTTTCTCAGCCTATTTTGGATATTTATTACGGAACCGATAAAAACGATGCTACCTTCTTGACGACTCTGGAAGGCGTTAGTGCAGCCGGTACATATACTTATCGTTTGACGGCGGCTGATGTAACGGCTATCGGCACTAAGAAAGGAATCGGTGTGTTCCGTCCGAGCAGTGGACGTACCCAGAACCCGTACGTGTATAGCGTAGAGATCCAAGGTTGCCGTGAGTGGGCTATATTCCACACGCTGACCTTCAAGAATATTGACGGAACGGCAACGATTGCTGCTGAATCGTTAGAGGAAGGCGCATATGCAAGCACCGTGGCTCCGGCAGCACCGAAGATTGCGACGAAACGTTTCTTGGGCTGGGCTGAGGCTATTGATGGTACTCCGGTTGAGTTGACATCGTACACTATTACCGAAAATAAAACATTGTATGCGGTTTATGAGGATATTGTTTGCCCGACCAGCGGAACGGTTTATAAGTTCCAACTGAAGACGGATCTGACGAATGGTAATGTATTTGCTACAGCTCCGAATTCTGTACAAGCCACTACTGACAATTATCTTTCGGAATTAGTTGGCGGCGAAGTGACATTCTCTGTTACAGGAACGAATAATAACCGCATTCAGTTCTATGATCAGAAAGCAGTAGGTTTTGCTAGTGGTTCCGGCGGACAAATTACAATGACACTTGAATGTCCGCTTAAAGAAAATGACGAGATTCGTTTCATCAATTATGCAAGCAGTGGTAATAGAATGACTTTATCCGATGGAACGAACTCTACGACCCTCGATGGCAATGGAAAAACAGATGTTCAGACATTTGTCGTTCCGGCTGCATGGGAGACGACAGGTTCTTATGAGCTGACATTAGTACGTAACAATAATACGCCGAAGTTGACATACTTCGAGATTTATCGTCGTCCGGAAGTAACAGGTGTAACAATAGCAGACTTTACTATCCGCGAAGGCGCATCTACCATCCCGACAATGACCTTGAGCCCGTCTGACGATGCACGCGTAACAAGTCAAGCATGGAGCATCCTCTCCGGTAATGACAAGATTACGATTAGCCCGACGACCGGCGAAGTAACAGGTGTAGCACAAGGAGATGCAGAGATTAAGGTTGTTCTCAATGGCATTCCTGCAATGTCTGCAACGGCTACAGTACATGTGGTTGAGACCTTCGTTCAAGAGGATGTAACGGAGTCAATTACTTGGGACTTCTCGAAGGCTGGAGCTACGAGTCAATTCAACGAGCAAGTGCTGGCGAATGTGGATGGTGTAACGCTTGATGCATCGCAGTTTGATGGTCGTAAACTGGTTGGTTCTGCGCAAAATATCACTTCTCCCTATCTCCAGGGTACGATGTTAACCTTCAATACGACAGTAAAAGGTCTGTTGTCCGTACGCTTTACGAGTGGCAATAACAATCCTCGTGTTTTGAAGGTTTACGTAGGAGATCCTGAGGTTGAGATTGCTTCTTGGAACTATAGTGGTGCGGCAACAGAGAACAAGTCTATCGAAGTGCCGGCTGGTAAAGTAACCCTCAGATCGTATCAGGGAGAAAACCCGAACAATGTACGTATTTTGAGAATGGCGTTCCAGACTCCGGATCATGTTCGTACAGAGATGTTAGGCAATGGTGTATTGGGTACGATCTGTGTACCGAACAATGTACCTATTTCGCAGGCATTCGGTGCAACGTTCTATGAGTTAGTAGGTCGCGAGCCGCAATACGGTAAGATTGCCTTCGACGAGATCACCTTTGGTGAGCTGACTGCCGGTAAGCCGTATGTATTCCAAGCACATGGCGATAATCTCGTTCTGTACTATGGTACTACACATGTGGATGATCCGGTTAATGGCTATGGTATGTACGGCACGTTTGAGGCTATCACGCTTCCGGATGATGTTCCGGCTATCGAGAACTTGAACGATATCTACTACTTCGCACAGGGTGCGCTTTGGAGCTGCGTAGACTTGACGAGTCTGTCTGTTCCGGCTAATCGTGCATACGTCAAACTGAGCGAGATTCCGGATGTTCCGACACAGCAGCCTGCTCCTGGCCGCCGTCGTATAACACTCGGCGTTCAGGGCGAGCAAGTGGCTACCGGCATAGAGAATGGCGAGTTGAATGAGGCTCCGCGTAAGGTGCTGATCAATGGCGAGCTGTTCATCATCCGTGGTGAGAAGATGTACGACGCAAAGGGACAGCTGGTAAAATAAATGGAAGCCTACCCCTAACCCCTCCCTAAAAGGAGGGGGACAAAGGGATGAAATATGCAAAAACTAAGTAATTATGAAAGCATACAATCAACCAACAACTGAAGTCCTGACCGTGAATACGGAGTATATGATGGTAGATATCAATGTCTCTGTTAACCCCGGTGGTGGAGGCGGCGGAACGGCCGGCGCTCCGGGACGTAAAGGGGAAATTATTCCTTAATTCCTCACTTACATCCGCAAGGATGGACAGATCACCAAAGGCAGCTTCACGGCTGCCTTTGGTGAAAAATTTCGTAACGATCAAAAGCTATGGCAGAACACGAAGCAATAAAATTATTTGAAGAAAACAAAATGCGAGTTTTCTTCGACGACGTAGCAGAAGAATGGTATTTCTGCATTCTTGATGTAGTGCAAGTATTAACGGAATGCGTTGATCCTGCAGATTATTTCAAAAAGATGCGTAAACGAGATCGTGAATTAGACGATTTCGTGAGGGGGACAATTTGTCCCCCCCACCAATTTGCCTCTACGGATGGTAAGATGCACGCAGTGAAATGTGCATCACTACGGGATACACTCCGTATCATTCAGTCCATTCCGTCGAAGAAGGCAGAGCCGTTCAAGCAATGGCTCGCGCAGGTCGGCGCGGAACGTATCCGTCAGATGCAAGACCCGGAGAGAAGTATCGAACAGATGGTGAGAGATTATCGCCGTTTGGGCTACTCCGAGAATTGGATTAACCAACGAATAAAGACCATCGAGATCCGCAAAGGCTTGACCGACGAATGGAAACGCAGCGGCATAGAGCAAGAGAGCGAATATGCGCGGCTGACGGATCTGATGAGTAAGATATGGAGCGGCATGACTACGCGCGAATATAAGGAACATAAAGGTCTGACAGACCAGAACCTGCGCGATAACATGACCAACATGGAGCTGCTGCTAAACGCCCTGGCGGAGCAGACGGCAACCGACCTGAGCAAAGAGCGCAACCCTGAAGGATTAATAGAAGCTGCACACGTAGCTAAAGATGGAGCCGAGGTGGCGCGGAACGCACGGGAGGACATTGAGCAGAGGCTGGGACGGAGCGTGATAAGCGACAAAAAAGCTATCGACTATATCAGTCCGAAGGATGAACTGCCGTTTAAGAAATAAGCGGTGAACAATGAGGAGAATAGAAAAAACCAATAGATCATCAAAGGCAGCTTCACGGCTGCCTTTGGTGTGTATTAGGGCTCGCGCAAGGATGCGCGAGAAATGCACAGAGAAGGGGGATAGAAAATAATAAATAGAAAAAACAGGTGTATGGTGTAGGGTGTTTTTAGGAAATCAAAAACGCGGCGGTACGACCTTGCGGTCTAATGTTTATCGTCTATTTGTCTTTCGTGAGCAAGCTCCCAAAGCCCAATATCCGCTAATCATTTCGTTCAACTAAGAGTTGCCCGTCCGCCTTACAAAAAACAGAAGATTTAATCGTGCCCCTTGGGCTAAAAATCTTCTTGCCCAAAAGCGTTCCCTTCGGTCACTCTCAAAAACTGCTTCGCAATGCGGGTATACGGTGTACGTTGTAGGGGAAAATATGTAACTTCTTAGCCGCAAGCGGGTTCCCTCCGAAAAAGAGAGGGATATGGAGCAACTGCGAGCATAGCCGCTATTTATTTACATAAATAGATGGAATTTTGTTCTATTTGTAAGAAAAATGTTCGAACGCTTGCATATTCTAAATTTTTGTTGTAACTTTGCAGCAGAAAAGGTTTAGAAAGAAGAATTATTATGCAAACGACATTCGAACAACCGGTTATATCCATAAGCATTTTCACGCATGAGAAGCTTAAAAGTTCGTATTGTCTTATAAGTGCGTTAAAGCGCTTGGGTGCATATGCTCTTACTGACCATAAAGAAGTTAAACATTTACCATGTTGATGCTGATCGCATTCAGCGTGGGGTGAAAGATGGTTTAGACTCATAATAAAGAATATAAATAGCGAAAAGCGACAAAGATGAAAAGCGAAGATATATTGTCATTATTTGAGCATTTTGAGGATGCGGCAGGAAGTGTGCAAGGTATAGAATGCTGGAGCGCACGTAGTTTGTGTCCGCTACTTGGTTATACCGATTGGCGCAATTTTCTCAAAGCGATAGAGAAGGCGAAAGAATCCTGTATTAACGCTGGAGAAAAGGAATCCGACCATTTCGTTGACGTCAACAAAATGGTATCGTTGGGTAGCGGATCGCAGCGCGCTATTGAGGATATTCTCCTTACTCGTTATGCCTGCTATCTGATTGCTCAGAATGGAGATCCGCGAAAACAGGAGATAGCTTTCGCACAAAACTATTTTGCGGTGCAGACTCGTCGGGCGGAGTTGGTACAGCAGCGTATCTTAGAATCTGAACGCGTGTTGGCACGTAAGAAACTGCGCGAGACAGAAAGTCGCCTTTCTAAAGTGGTGTATGAGCATGGAGTGGATGATAAGGGATTTGCTATAATGCGTTCAAAAGGTGATGCAGCTTTGTTTGGAATGCCGACAAAAGATTTGAAGACAAAGTTCGGACTTGAGAAACAAAACAAGCCGTTAGCAGATGTTTTGCCAACTATCGGTATTAAAGCTAAAGACTTGGCGGCAGAAATGACCAGTACGAATGTTGAAAACAAAAATCTACATGGTTTGAATCCTATTACTCGCGAACATGTGGACAATAATGTAGCCGTGCGGGAGATGTTGCGGAGCCGAGGTATAGAACCGAGCCAATTGCAACCGGCAGAGGATGTGAATAAAGTGGAAAGAAGGTTGATCTCAGAAGAAAAGAAAGCGCTGCCGAAGAAAAGTAAAAAGAAATAACAAATCAAACGAAGATAAATAACATGATTAACTTTAAAATATAAGTATTATGAAAAAATTTAACTTATTAAGGAAGTCAGAGCGGACGAGCGTCGGAACGACGTTGGCTTTGACCGTCGGTTCACCGTCGGTTGACCGTCGGTATTCGGCACTAAAACACCTAACTTTTATGCTGCTGTTTTTGCTCGGCAGTCTGAATGTGTGGGGAGAGGATGTGACGGCGACATATGTATTTACTTCCCAGCAGTTTGCAGTTACATTGGATGGCGTTGCGTCAACGGCATGGTCTGCAACTAACGGCACAAGCGCGCAGGCTAGCGCGAGTAATTATAATGCAGACAAAGGCATACAAACTACTCTTGCGACTCTTGTCTTAAATTGTCCAGAGACCTATAGTAACGTATCTGCTGTGGATGTTTATTATTCGACTAATGCTTCTTCTACAGCGAAGATAAAGGTGACTGTTGGCTCTGAGGAAGCAAGTGAGCAGCAGGTGGAAACTAGTCAGACAAATAAAAAAATGTCTTTCTCGTTCTCAGATCCAGGAGAAGATGCCTCTTTGTCCATTACTGCCTCACGTAACGGAACTTCTGGGTCTTTATACATTAAAACTGTTGTAATTAAGTACAGTTCAGGTGGTTCAACAGATCCAACCATTACCGTGAAGCAAGAAGAAAGCGTGATTACGGAGCTCAACTTTACAACTGTTGGTAAAGGTGATGCAGCTCCTGCGGCACAGACCTTTACTATCACTGGTTCGAACTTGACAAGCGATCTATCTATAGCATCCCTTACGAATTTTGATTATGTGGTTTCTCCGTCAGGTGCTCTTTCTCCGACTGCTGGAGCAGTTTCTGCAACCGTTACTGTAACACCGAAGGAAGGCTATACCGGTACCCCTGGCGTCAAGAATGAGACTTTGACTATCTCGGGAGGTGGCTTAGCAAGTAATGTTACCATTGCTCTCAAGGCTGAAGTGAAGGATAAGCATGATATTATCTTTGACACAGACCTGAAGAGTATTGAGAAGGTTTCCGTGATGGAGGGTGAGACGTATAATATCTCGGAGACAATCGAGGCTGCTTTAATTGCAAGCTGTACTTATACTAAGTTTGAGGGATGGACTACTGCAACAAGTATTGCGGATGCAAGTGTTAAACCTTCATTGGTAAGTAGTGTGACGATGAGTACATCAGATGTCACTCTCAAACCGGTATTTAGTGCAACGACGGGAGGTGGTGGGACATCTGAAGAAACAGCAGATGTGTCAATTGAGGACTATGCTTCAGATAATTCGTGGGTAGATGCCAATAAATATACGAGTGTGGTGTTGGATGAGAATATAACCGCGACAGCGTCTGGAGGAAGTAATTCGGGAAAGTATTATAACAATGGGAAAGACTGGCGTTTTTATCAATCGGAGAGTGCAACACTGACGATAAGTACAGCTGAAGGCTGTACATTAAAGAGTGCAACTTTTACTTACGGAGTCAAAAGTAGTGGCGAGTTGAGAGATGGCACAACTGTGGTGGCTTCAGGTTCGCCTTATTCTATTTCTGGCACATCCAAAACTTTCTCTGTTAGCGGTACAGGTACAAGTGGGCAAGTTAAATTCACAGAGATATCTATAACCTACGATAAGCAGGGTAGTGGAACTACTACTTATAGCCTTGATCCGGGATGTGCTGCACCAGATCAATGCTACGCTCCGACATTCAGTCCTTCTGCTGGTACCTTCAATACGGCGCAGAGCGTAACGCTTTCTTGTGCTACGGATGGCGCGACGATTTATTACTCGCTGGACGGTACAACTCCTACCTCAGAATATACAGGTGCGATTGATATTACGTCAACCACGACTATTACAGCTGTTGCCAAGAAAGACGGTTTCTCGGATTCACAGGAAGCATCGGCTACTTATACACTCAAATGTGCGACTCCGTCCATCTCTCCTGATGGAGGAACATCGAATACTGGTTCACAAGAGGTAACTCTTAATTGTGAGACAGAAGGCGCAACTATTTATTATTCTATAGATGGAAGTGATCCTGCAACAGAATATACAGCGCCTTTTACCGTCACAGAAAGTGCAAGCGTGAAAGCAATTGCCCGCAAAGCAGGTTGGACAGATTCGGAATTGGCTAGTGCAACCTTCACTATCAATCATCCGCGCACTGTAACCTTCCATGCAGTCGGCACACTTTCTATCGCTCCGGAGACAACAATAACGGAGGCCACTTATGGTGCAAAAATCACCTTGCCGTCCGCCACTCCTTCTTCTTACTGCGTTGCAGAAGGTTGGACGTTTGCCGGTTGGGCAACAAGCGATGGTACAACTGTTGCTCCAACTCTCTTGGCTGGGGCTTTATATGACTGTGCTACCACCGATTTGTATGCGGTATATAAGAACGGAGATAATAAGTATCATTTAGTTACGACTTTACCGACCGGTGATGACATTCCAGGAAAATACATGATTGTTTATACCAGTGGCAAATTGGCTCTAGAAGCATCAACTGTTTCTGGCAAGGCATATCAATTATATGGTGCTTCAATTGATAATATTACAGACGATGCTTTTGCGGACACAGAGATCTCCAATGAGACTTACCGCGCGAAATCTATCTGGGATGTCACTTTTGAGTCTAATCATTGGATTTTCAAAAATGCGAACACTAACAAGTATTTGTACGGATATGTAAGCAGTAAATACCATAATATTAGTATACGAGATAGTAAACCGACGGGATTTGATGTCTCTTTGAGTAACGGATATGCAGTAATCTCATCTGTTGATGCTGAAGATGTAAATGTATTCTATAGCACCACAGATTCTAAGTTCGAGGGAACAAATGGAGATACTAAGAATATTCATTTGTATAGATTGAATAATGTATACTCCTCCAATCCTGCTTGCTGTACCGACGAAGTAACTATTGCAGTTGCTGCGGCTTCGAATGGTTCGTTTACGGTTAAGCAGGGGGAAGAGAGCGTAATTGGTTCTACTCTTGGTACATGCACGGCGGCTCAGACAGTAACTGTTGAGTGCAACCCTGCGGCCGGTTATCATGTAGATGATGTCACAGAAACTATTGGTACCGATGTTACGATTACAGAGACGAGCACTAACGTATATACCATTACGTATAATCAGAATGTAACCGGAACATCAACCATCTCGGTTACTTTCGCAGAAACGTCTGATCCTTCAATCTCTGTTTCGACGAACACTATCGCTTTGGGCAGTATTGCTGTGGGTTCTGCCCAAACACCGACTTTTACGGTAGAAGGTGCTAACCTTATGGGGGCTGCGTTGACGTTGAGTGTAGTAGAGGGTTCGAAACTCTCATTAGACAAGACCTCTCTTGACCTTACTGCTGGTGCAGTAGGCTCAACAACTATTACCGTTACGGTGAACACAGCTAATGAAGTTGAGATTGATGAGTACATCACAATTGCTGATGGTGCTACACCGACTCCGAATTCTACTATCATTCACGTAACGGCTAATGTACAAAACCAATATACTATAAATTGGTATAACGGCGAAACTTTGCTGTCTGAATCAGGCGCTTATCTGGCAGGTGCTGAGATCACTTCAAAACCGGCTAATCCGGAGCCTTGCGACCCGAGCATTTCATTCGTAGGTTGGCTGCCCAATGCAACTATTGATGGCAAACAGCAATCTGATCCAGGAGTGGTTGCTACTAGTGCTATTAATACAGCAACGGCTAATGTGACCTACTACGCTGTATTTGCTAAAGTAACCAATGAAGAATGGAGAGAAATCTTTGCTGCTCCGACAGAGGGTACATATGCGATTTGTACAGGGTCGTATTTCTTGAAAGCAGGTATCAGTAGTAATCGTTTCCAAAATGGTTCTGCAACTCCTTCGATAACTGATGGAAAATTAGATGCTACCCCTGCTGCAGATTGCCAATGGGAAATTTCAATCAACGACGCGGGTAAATTCCTTATTAAGAATAGCACCAATTATGCAGGAGGTACTACTTCAAAGAATCAGGGCGCATTGCTAACTGATGCAACAAATACTCATGCACAATGGGAAATTAGTTATAACTCAGGATTTGTGGTAAAGAATGTCGGACGTGCTGCAGATAGTAGTGACCCGGGTAATGCTTATCTGCGCCAAAATGGCAATAACGGTTGGGCAACATATGCATCCGGTACAGGCACCGCTCCGCGTTTCTTCAAACATATTCCTGCTTCAACTAAGGACTATATGACGACCTGTGCAGTTACGTTCGATGCTACCTACCAAGCAGGAACAGGTGAGGGTGAAGATTATATAGAAAGCAATATTGCAAAAATTAATTATACTGTATTGGGCAATGATGTAACCAACTTCACCAAAGCAGGTTATAAGTTCGCTGGCTGGAAAGAGAATGGTACTGATCGCGCAGCGGGTGATGTATATGCAACCGTATCGGGAGATTTGACGTTCATCGCTCAGTGGGAAGAGAAAGCCGATCCGGAAATCTCGTTTGCTTCGAGTTCTTGCTCTGTTACCTATAATGGCACGGTTGTTGAACCGGTGTTCACCAACCCGTATGGCGTATCTGTTACTTTCAGTAGTGCTAATGAATCGATTGCAACCGTTGGCGCAGATGGAGAAGTAACACTTCAGCCCAATGCTACAGGTTCTGTTGTGATTACGGCTACAGCAGGGGAAACAGATGATTACAAAGCAGCTTCCGTTTCGTATACGTTGAATATTGAGGATGATCTTTCTGGTACATGGAATCTTGTTACTGCTGCAGCAGACTTGATTCCGGGAATGAAAGTTATTATTGCGAATGTAGCAGATGGTAGTTCAGTGATGACGATGGGTGCACAGAATGGTAACAATCGTACTGCTGTTTCGAGTACAGTTGCCGGAAATGTACTAACTCCGGCGGAGGGCACAAAAGTATTTACCTTGGTTTATGCCGGAGACGGTAAGTTCGCATTCCAAGCATCTACCAAGTATTATCTCTATGCAGCTTCGTCCGGCTCTAACTATTTAAAGGAGCAGGCGACCAACAATGCAAATGGTGAATGGACTATTAGCATTAGTGAGGGGGTTGCAACGATTAAGGCTCAAGGCTCCAGCACCCACAACTGGATACAATACAATGGGTCTGGGAGTAACAATTTATTCTCCAGCTACCTAAATGCACAATCGGACGTCGTTCTCTACGCAAAACAATTTGACTATACGCGTGAGACTACACAAGGCCGCTTCGGTACAATCTGTCTTCCTAATGGCGGTAAGATGGAAGGTGCTTCGATCTATGAGGTGGCATACTATGGGCAGACCTCGCAGAAGATCTTCTTCGATGAGATTCTTAACGGTGAGATGGAGGCTGGTATGCCGTATATCTTCTTGCCGAATGAGGGCGCAACGAAGCTGGGTGTTTATTACACCGACGCAGCAAATGTAGAGGCAGGTCACCATAATGGTCTGTATGGCTCTTATACACAAGAAGAGTTGGCAACTGACGGTTCTTGCTATATCTTGCTGAACAATCAGTATTGTCAGGTAGTTGAGGCTCTGACATATGTAGGCGCGAACCGTGCGTACATTAAGTTGGGTGAGATTACTCCGAAGGAGCCTGCTTTGGCACCGGGCCGCCGCCGTATCTCGATGAACGTAAATGACACGCAAACGGCGACAGGCATAGATCAAGTACCAAGTGACCAAGTACCAAGTACGAAGGTACTGATCAACGGCGAGCTCTTCATCCTCCGCGGCAAGAAGATGTATGATGCACAAGGTCATCTGGTAAAATAGCACAAGCCTACCCCTAACCCCTCCCGCTTGGGAGGGGGATAAAGGGACGAGAAACTGAAAAAACTTAACGAATTATGAAGAAGCAATATAACCAACCTCAACTTCAAGTGACGGAGTTACAGACAATGAATGTCATTTGCGTAAGTATCACTCCGGGACCTCCGGCTCCGGGAAATACAATCGGTGATTAACAACATGACTAAGCACGCTACAGAGACGTTCACGATGCGAATGAGATGCGAACGTGAATAGACAATAAAAGGCAGCTAAACGGCTGCCTTTTATTGTTAAAGGGCTCGCGCAATGATGCGCGAGAAATGCACAGAGAGGAGGGGATGCCGGATAACATCCGGCGGAATGGACATAGAGGCTCTGCGGGGTAGCGCCGAGAGTTAGACCTGAGGGGTGGAAACGGAGAGGCAGCGGGAAGGGCTCGCGCGAGGAAGCGCGAGAAATGCACAGAGAGGAGGGGATGCCTACGTAGATATAGAAAAACGCTTGGCTTAGTGGCCAAGCGCTTTTTTTAGGAGAGGAATGATGTCGGAGTTGTCATGCCAGCCGGAGAAAAGGTTGGCGTTGGGTCCGATAGCGAAGATCGGCACGGCGTGCGCGGAATGTGCGCGGGTAGTCCAACCTACGTGGGCTTTCTTGTTGAGAAGCGCGATACCCGCTTCGCCAAGCGAATTGATGGTCTTGTACATGTTCTCGGTATCCTTGCCCTTGCCGGAACAAGCCACCTTATAGAGGGCTTTGAGTTCTTTCTCCTCGTCGCAGGATATCTCCACGGAATCCCAGAAGCCGAGGTTCTCGCGGTAGAGGCGCTTCACTTCCTTCCATTCGGGTTTGGGGTTCTCCTTAAAGAGCTGCGTGAAGCGGTCCGAGAGGACCCAAGAGGAACATTTCTGGTTTTGCAGAAGGTCCAGATGGAGGGTATAATCGCTGTTGCCGAGCGCCAGACCGCCTGTCTCATGATCGGCGGTGACGAGGATAAGGGTCTCGTCGGGGTGCTCCAGATAGAAATCATAGGCTACCTGCATCGCATCATTCATATCCCATGTCTCGCCGATGGCGGTTGCCGCATCGTCGGCATGGCAGGCGTAGTCGATCATACCGCCCTCGACCATCATGAAGAAGCGCTCGTAACGGGCGTTGAGGAAGGGGATGGCGGTAGAGACGATCTGCGTGAGCGTCAGGTCGCCCTCCTTGCGGTCGATGGCATAGGGGAGGCTGGAACCATGGACCATACCGGTATCGCCGGGCTGGACGAGGATTAGTTTATTGATGGAATGAGCCGCGGCTTCGCCGCTGAATGATGGAATGATGAATGGGCGTGCCTCTTCGAGGCTGCGGACGATGGTATAACCGCTCTTCTCGGCTAAGCGGTAGAGGTTGGTGGATTTGTCGTCATGCTTGCCCTGAGGGTGATGGAATCCGGCTCCACCGAAGAAATCGAAATCCGAGGCACAGAGCTGTTTGCCGATCTTGTAGTAGTCGTTGCGTTCCTTGACATGGGCGTAGAAAGCCCCCGGAGTAGCATGGTCGATAGCGACGGTAGTCATGATGCCGATGCCCCATCCTTGGGCTTTGAGTTCCTCGGCGATGGTCGTCAGGCGGTTGCCGTCGGCATCGAGGCCGAGGGTGCCGTTGGTGGTCTTGGAACCCGTAGCGAGGCAGGTGCCCGCGGCTGCGGAGTCGGTGATGCCGTTGGACTTGGAGTAGGTCGAGGCATGCCCGGAGTAGGGGAAAGTGGTCATCAGGGTCTGTACGCGGCCGAGAGGTTCGCCCTGGATAGCCGAGCGGTACATCTCCGCCGAGAGGACCTGGTTGGTGCCCATACCGTCACCGATGAAATAGAAGATATACTTTATCTCTGCGGAAAGCGACAAAGAGACAAAGTACAAAGTACAAAGGATAAAAAAACGTTTCATGACTTTTTGGGTTTGTTGGTAGTTTTGCGATGGCGTTTGCGTTTGCGTGCTTCGCGTCGTTTGGCGGCTTGCCGCTCTTCGCGTTCCTCGAGCGTCAGATGTGGCGGCGGTTCGATCCCCTGCTCGCGGAGGCGCTGGTCCTGGATCTGCTGCTGATGCTCAATCTGGCGCTCTTTCTCTTCGCGTTTGAGGGCCACCACTTCGTCGGGGTCGAGTTGCTCGTGCGCGAGCAGGTCTTCATAAATAAGGAGCGTTGCCCACGCGTCCGTAGAAGCGTAACGCGCCTGCTCGGGCGTGAGATGGGTGTTTTCCCAGTTGGTCAACTGCTGGCTCTTGGAGATCTTCTTGCCGAAACAGATGGCGTAGATCTTCTGGAGGCCGAGGTCGAGTATGCCGTATTGGGGCACCATGTGCTGGATGTCCACGCAGTTAGCGGGCGTGAAGTTCCGCCTGCGGCGTAGTCCGTTGATATCATCCCGGAAGGCGAGTCCGACTTTGCAGACCGCGGGGTTGGCAAAGAAATCCGCGAGCTCCTGCGGCATGCCGACATGAGTCAGGCGGAAGAGGTAGCACCGCTCGTGAGAGGCTATCTGTACGAGCGCCGTAGGGTAATGAATGCCGCGTGTGAAGGAAGGCCTGGACTCCGTGTCCACTCCCACTACCGGTTGGGCAGAGAGATAGGCGACCGCAGGCGCAACCTGCTCCGCGCGGTCCACCACAATCACCTCGCCGTCGAATGCCACCACCGGCATCCATTGCAGCAGATCTGAATTAATATGATGTATCTGATATCTCATGCAAAGCTCTCATTACGGAGAGTAGTTTTCGTCCCCAATGCGTATTAAAGGCCTCCCGGCAGAGGACCACTGCGTCGTTCATGACAGGTTCCTCGCCGGTCTGGAACGCTGCCGCCATGTCTTTCAACTCCTGATAGATATCCGCGAGTCCCTCGGAGATATAGGAGGTCTGGATCTCATCGGTATAGATGCCCTGATCGACAAAGACATCGAGGTAGGCATCGTCCGTGCCCAAGAGATTGCGGATGCCGACGAGCGCGAAGTTATAATCCTCCTCGGAGACAAACCGCTGCGGCTCGTCCTCCATCACCGTCTGAGCATCCTCCAGAAGTCTTGCGCGCAGATACAGGACCGGAAGAAGACGTAACATCTGCTCTCTCCACTCCTCGCGATCGTGCTCCGCCGTCTGCTCAATGAGGAGGCAGGTCTGCGCCGCTGCAGTCACAAAAGCTATCGTAGAATCCGAATAAACGAAACTTTTCATACCTTAATTCATAAAAAAACGTGCAAAGATATAGAAAAATTTTGACATTTGCAAATTTTTTAGTATCTTTGCAGCGGAATTCAAAATTTATCGATATGAAAAAGTTCTTTTTAATGGCTTTAGTGGCAATGAGCGTAAGCGCCATGGCCCAGAAAGTGACTCCGGTAACGATTACTCTGGCGGAGTTCAAGGTAGATTCTTTGCGTGCCCTGTACATGACGGAGCCCATCATGTATCGCGCATCGTTGGACGCAGTGGCTCAGGCACTCGCGAAGAACGAGGCAGAGCTGAAAGCAGCCAAAGCGGAGCTCAAGACGGAGCAGCAGCTCATGAAAGAGATGGCTAACTCCCTGAAGGGCGCCACCAAGATGGCGGCATCGATGAAGAAGCTCTATGGCAAAGAAGAAGGCGAGTTGAAATCGATGCAGAAAGTGGTAGCCGGTCAGCAGAAGATGCTCACCAAGCAGAAAGAGTTGAACGACGAGACCCGCGAGGGTTACACCGCCTTCCTGGACAAGCAGCAGAAAGAGTTAGGCTATGCCCTGCGTGAGGTAGCTGATCGCGCGCGCTCCGTATCGGATCTCGAGACCGCTATCCAGAACTACCAGACCAAGCTCCAGACCTACAGCCAGGAGGTAGCGCAGAAAGCCACCACTCTTGCCGGTATCGAGGCAGAACTGAAAGCCCGTGTAGCAAGCGTGAAAGCCGAGCAGAAAGCCGCTAAATCCATGCAATAATGAAAGTTATCAATCTGTCGGAGCACCGTAGCGTGCTCAATAATTTCCTTCGCGAGATTCGCGACGTGGACATCCAGAAGGATCGTCTGCGTTTCCGTAGGAATATCGAGCGGATAGGCGAGGTGATGGCGATTGAGCTGAGCAAGGAGCTGGACTATATCTCTACCGACATCCAGACTCCTCTGGCGAAAACGACCGTGGATACGATTCACGACCCGCTGGTGCTGGCAACCATCCTGCGTGCGGGTCTGCCTCTCCATCAGGGGTTCCTGAATATCTTCGATCATGCGGAGAACGCCTTTCTGAGCGCTTATCGGCGTGAGGGTAAGGACGGCGAGTTGGAGATCGTAGCCGAGTACATGGCTGCGCCTTCTATCGAGGGGAAGACCCTGATCGTAGTGGATCCGATGTTAGCTACCGGAATGTCGATGGAGGTAGGTTATCTGGCGCTTCTGAAGCACGGAACGCCGCGGCATACGCATCTATGCTGCACCATCGCCACGCCGCAGGCTATCGACTGTCTGCGCAAGGCGCTGAACGACAGCGAGGATGTCACCCTCTGGTGCGCAGCGATCGATCCGGTGCTGAACGAGAAGAAGTATATCGTACCGGGCCTCGGCGACGCCGGCGATCTATGTTACGGCATCAAGGTTCACCTCTCAGACCGATAAGTAATCATGCGATATCCCCTCCGTGTTTGGACGCCCGATGATGCGGACTATCCGTATCGCCTGCAGTCCTGCCATGACAAGCCGAATCCGCTGTACGTAAGGGGTAATATCCCTACGGAGAGCCGGCATGTGGTGGCGATCGTAGGAACGAGGCGTCCGACCGAACGGGGCAAGGAACTAACCGAGACGCTTGTGCGCGAGTTGCACGAGCGTCTCGATGATCTTGTCATTGTCTCCGGCGGGGCGTACGGGATCGATATCGCGGCGCACCGTGCGGCCATCCGGTACGGGATCCCGACAATCATGGTGCTGGCGCACGGTCTGGACCGGATCTATCCGTCCCAACACCGGCCGGAAGCGGAAGCGGCGATGGAGAACGGCGGAGTAGTGTCGGAATACGAATTAGGCGTAGAACCGTTTGCCCCGTATTTTATCCAACGCAACCGGATTATCGCGGGAATGGCGGATGCGGTAGTCGTAGTGGAGAGTCATGCTCACGGCGGCAGTCTGACTACCGCTCTGAAGGCGAAAGCCTACGACCGTGCTTTGTTTGCTTTTCCGGGCCGGCCGAATGACCCTGCCTCCGAGGGATGCAACGGCCTTATCCGTGACGGTAGAGCCCGCCTGATCACTTCGGCGGAGGATCTCATTAAGGCGATGGAGTGGATGGCCAAACAGACCGCTTCCGGAGGCGTCCAGACCAGCCTGATCGGACTGATGGACGACCTGACGAAAGAGCAGCAGTTGATCCTTACCAAACTGCAAGAAGCGGAAGACGGGATGCATATCAATCTGCTGGTCAAGGAGACCGGAATGGCCTACGAAGAAGTGGCGTCCGAGTTAACGATGTTAGAGATAGAGGGGTACGTCCGCGCCCTCCCCGGAGGAATATATTTTAAAAATTTGTAGTAACTTCTTAGCCACAAGGGCACGATTATTACGAGGGCCATGAATATATGTAACTTCGGACGCCGCCAAACACATTTTTCGGCACGCCCCGCAAGCGGGTTCCCTCCGAAAAAGATAGGGATATAGAGCAACTGCGAGCATTTTTTTTGACGAGCCGGATGGCTTTCTATTTTAAAGCGTATATATATCGTCTTATGCGAGCATAGCCGCTATTTATTCGCATAAAATAGATAGAATTTTATTCTATTCGTAAAAAAAAATGCTCGAACACTTGCATATGTGCAATTTTTGTAGTAAATTTGCAGCGTGAAATGATTAATCATGCCCTTTGGGCAACGAAATAACGCGTTATTATGGAATTATTCAAGAAGTATTTGGGAGTTTGTCTCCTGATTTTAGGTGTATTATTCCTGGTGGTGTACAGGTTTGCTCTGCCGGAGAATAGTTTGCTGATCGCCGGTATGGTAAGTGAGGTAGCCGGTATTTTAGCCTATATTTTCATTAACAAGAAGGGATAACCGCTGATGGCAAGTCAGGGTGGATTCAATGATGCTGTGAAGTATCACTTGACGGGAATGTACCAGGATTGGTTCCTGGACTATGCGTCGTATGTGATACTGGAACGTGCTGTACCTGCGATAGAGGATGGCCTGAAGCCCGTTCAGCGCCGTATTCTTCATGCGATGAAGACGGTGGATGACGGGAAATACAACAAGGTAGCCAATATCGTAGGTCAGACGATGCAGTACCACCCTCATGGCGATGCGTCCATCGGCGATGCGCTGGTACAGTTAGGTCAAAAGGACCTGCTAATCGATTGCCAGGGAAACTGGGGAAACATCCTGACGGGAGACGGTGCTGCGGCGCCCCGTTATATTGAGGCAAGGCTGAGTAAATTTGCGTTAGAGGCGGTGTTCAACGCCAAGACGACGGAGTGGATGAAGAGTTACGACGGCCGTAAGAACGAGCCGATCCATCTGCCGGTGAAGTTCCCGTTGCTGCTGGCGCAAGGCGTAGAGGGTATCGCCGTAGGTCTGAACTCCAAGATTCTGCCGCATAACTTCAACGAACTATGCGACGCTTCGTTGGCATACCTGCGGGGTCAGGAGTTTCAGCTTTATCCGGATTTTCCGACCGGCGGCGTGATCGACGTGACCAAGTACAATGACGGCGAACGCGGCGGACAGGTGAAGATCCGCGCAAGGATCCAGAAGGCGGACGACAACAAGACCCTGATCATCACGGAGATTCCTTACGGAACCACCACCTCGAAGATCATCGAGACTATCCTCAAGGCCAACCAGAAGGGCAAGATCAAGATCAAGAAGATCGACGATTTTACCGCTGATCAGGCGCGCATCGTTGTGCAGCTGGCACCGGGTTCGTCGTCGGACAAAGCCATCGACGCACTCTATGCCTTCACGGATTGCGAGGTGAATATCAGCCCGAACTGCTGCGTGGTGGAGAACCGCAAGCCGATTTTCACCAACGTGAGCAACCTGCTCAAACTCTCCACGGAGAACACCAAAGCGCTGCTGAAATGGGAACTGGAGATAGAGAAAGGCGAGTTGGAGGAGAAATATTTCTATACCTCGTTAGAGAAGATCTTCATCGAGAACCGCATCTATAAAGAGGAGGGCTACGAGAATGCACCCAATAAAGAGAAGCTGATTGCGTTTGTAGATGAAGCGTTGACACCGTTCAAGGCCCAGCTGATCCGCGAGGTGAGGAGCGAAGATATCGAGAAACTCTTCGAGATCCGGATGCTGCGTATCACGAAGTTCGACTCCAAGAAGGCGGACGAGTTGATGAAGGATCTGGAGAAGAAGATCAAGGCGTGCGTCAAGAACCTCAACCATCTGACGGACTACACGATAGCCTGGTTTGAGATGCTGAAAGCGAAATACGGCGAGGCTTATCCTCGCAAGACCGAGGTGCGCAATTTCGGCGCAATCAACGTACAGGCGGTAGTGGAGAATAACGTCAAGCTCTATATCAACAGCGAAGAGGGATTCGTAGGAACGGGCTTGAAGAAAGACAACTACCTATTCGATTGCTCGGACATCGACGACCTGATTGTCTTCCACAAAGATGGTCGATACAAGGTGATGAAGGTAGCCGAGAAACTCTTCGTCGGGACGGATATATTACATATCGCTGTGTTCCAACGCGGCGACGACCGTACGGTATATAACGTCGTTTACCGCGACGGCAAGAAAGGTCCGTACTACATGAAGCGGTTCTCAGTAACGGGCGTAGCGCGAGATAAGGAATACGACTTGACGCAAGGTAAGCCGGGGTCGAAAGTGATGTATTTCACCGTCAACCCGAACGGCGAGGCGGAGGTGATCCGCGTGGCGTTGAAGCCGGCGCTGCACCTCAAGAAATTAGAGGTATGCAAGGACCTGAGCGAGTTAGCGGTCAAATCCCGCACGGCGCGCGGCAACCTGCTGACCAAATACGAAGTCAAGTCCATCACGTTGAAACAGAAAGGTCACTCGACGCTTGGCGGACGCAAAGTGTGGTTCGACCCGGATGTGTTGCGCGTCAACTACGACGAGCACGGAATCTATCTGGGCGAGTTCTGGGACGACGACCGCATTCTGGTCATCAATAACGACGGTACGTACTATACCACCAGTTATGATCTCACCGCCCATTTCGAGGATAATATCCTGCGGATCGAGAAGCTGGATGGAGACAAAGTATGGTCGCTGATTCTATGGAACGGCGAGCTGAAATACTACTACGGGAAGCGGTTCAAGTTAGACGACGCGCAGGCGAAGGTTCAATCGTTCTTAGGCGAAGACAAAGACTCCCGGATCGCCGTGTTATCCGATCGCGAGGAGGCGGTGTTCCGCGTGCTATTCAGCGACGAGAAGCACGAACCGATGGAGATCACGATGGCGGAGTTTATCGACGAGAAGTCCGCCAGAGCGAAGGGCAAACGCGTGACGACGTTAGAGGTAGCGGGCATCGAAGACATCACGCCGGAGCCGGAGCCAGCCCTGGAACCCGAACCGGAGGTAGAGGAGGAAGAGAAGATTCCCGAGGAGATAGAGGTAGAAGGCGTGAAGATGACCTTCGAGAAACCGCAAGACACACAATTAGATCTATTTTAGATTTATGATTTCAAATTTAGAGATCATTTTAGGAAGTCAGAGCCCGAGAAGGCGCGAGTTGATGGCAGGTTTAGACCTGCCATTTACGGCTATTACGATCGATGCCGACGAGCATTATCCGGCAGAGTTACAAGGCGGCGATATACCTTATTATATATCGCGCGCGAAGGCGCACGCGTACGCGAGCCGGCTCAAGGAGGATCAGATTCTTATCACCGCAGATACGATCGTATGGCTGGACGGGCAGATGTTAGGCAAGCCCCACGACGAGGCGGAGGCATACTCGATGCTGCGCGCCCTCTCCGGCAAGACTCATCAGGTGTTCACCGCCGTCACTTTTGTCCAAAAAGGGAAAGCGATGGAGACGGTGGTGGATAAGACGGATGTCACATTCGCCGAGTTGACGGACGAAGAGATCCGGCACTATATACAAAAATACCGGCCCTTTGACAAGGCCGGTGCGTATGGTGTGCAGGAGTGGATAGGGTATATCGCCTGCACGGAGATGAGGGGCTCGTATTTCAACGTGATGGGTTTTCCTGTACACCTCGTTTATAAGGCTCTCAAGCAAATGCTATAAAGCATGCCGAGGAACATCGTGAACTTGATGAGCAGCTGGCAGTTCTTGTAGTCAGAAGGAATCTTCGCAGCCCATAACAATCCCAATGCCCCGAGCAGGGGCGTTATTATTCCCAGAACGATATATCGCGTGCTGAGGCTGTCCCAGCCGATGGGGAACGGCAAGACGTGATACCACAAATGCCCGATGACCGCAAGGGTGATGAGGATAAGCATGGTGACAAACACTTTCGTCCAGGTATCTCCCCAGACGACCGGCATGGAATGACATTCCAACTCGCGGTCTCCCATCTGGTCCTGCATGTCCTTGACGATCTCGCGCATCCAGGTAAGCAGGAACGCGAAGAGCGCAAACCCTCCGAGCCATGCGTATAGGTCATGGGTGAGCGTGGTATAGGGGAGGATAGGAGCAAAGCGGAGCTGGAGCTGCGCCACGTTCGTCATCGCAACGACCATCGGAGTCATGCCGGCGAGCAAGGCGATGATGAGGTTGCCGACCATGAAGAGGCGTTTATAGCTGGAGGAGTAGAACCATAAGAGTCCCGGGATGATGACAAACAGGATACCGAGAGTCCAGCTACGCAGGAGGATGGCGATAACCAGTCCGCATACGATGCCGGCGGCACTGAGCGCGATGCTCAGACGCATGGCGGCAGGTTTGGAGATTGTGCGGGTGACAATCAATTCATCCGGCCGGTTGATGCGGTCGATCTTGACATCGAAATAATCGTTGATGACGTAACCTCCGGCAGCGATCAGTACGGTAGCCAGGATTACTAAGAGCAATATATACCAGGGTACCTGCTCGCCAAAAGCGGCTTTGTTCAGAATGGGTACAGCTACCCATTTCTCCATGACCCATACCAGCGCGGCAAGGAAGAGCAGATTGCTCCACCTCACCAGGCGCATGATATCATTGAAAGTGTTCAGCATTCTAATTATTGAATTTTAAGTATCACGCCGGTCCACGCAGGCAGGGTGATGTCCGTGGTCGCATCCGGAGTGAAAGGAATAGTCTGCTTTCCTCCGCGAAGCAGGTCCGTGGCGGTCGCTTTGGCTTTTCCATCCATGTCGAGATAGACGAACGCATCGTTCGGCAGACGCAAGTGAATCTGCTGCTCGCGGTCGTGGAAATTCACCACCACGAGGAGCGTCTCTCCTTTGGTATGGCGGATGAAAGCAAAATGCTGGCGCTTGTCAAAACCTTCCCCTTGGGCATACGTGATGTCGTACATTTGTCCTTTCTGGATCGCTTTGTCACCTCGTGCGAGGGTCAAGAGTTTCCGGTAAAAAGTACGCAGTTCTTTTTGCTCCGGCGAGAGTTTGGCTCCGTCGTATTTGCCTTTGTTCGCCCAAGCCTGCAGCGATTTGACTCCCCAATAGTCGAAGATTGTGGTTCTACCATCTATACCGGAGAATCCCTCCATATCCATTCCCCGTTCGCCCAACTCCTGTCCGGCGTAAATCATAACGGGGCATTGATTGAGGGTGGCGACAACGATCATAGCCGGTTCGGCGCACCGTCCGTCTCCGCAGAAGAACCCGCTGGCGAGGCGTTGCTCGTCATGGTTCTCCAGGAAATAGAGCATGTGCTTGAGGCGCTCGTCGCCGTGCTGCATCCATTTGGCGGTGATGCCCTCCGCCGGCCATCCTTTGCTGGTGACTCCGCGGAGGTAGTCGTACATGCCTACTTTATCGTATAGGTAGTCAAAGCCCGCAGCGAGGTATGCATCGTATTGGTTCGGGTCGTAGCATTCGCCGATGAAAAGGAACTTCTTATATTTCTTCCGCACTGCGGCAATCGCCCAAGCGAAGAACTCCACGGGCACCATCTCCGCCATGTCCACCCGTACGCCGTCTATGCCTTTGGAAGCCCAGAAGAGCAGGATGTCGCGCATCTTGAACCAGGTAGAGGGTATGGGGTCGAATTGCTTCTCACGTCCGCCTTGGTAGAAGACGCCGTAGTTCAGTTTGACGGTCTCATACCAATCGTTGAGAGAGGGATGGGAAGTGAAGCAGTCGTTGCCGGTCACCTTAGCGGGATACTCATCGTAGCCCTGGATGTCCTTGTCCAGAGTGAAGTGTTCTCCCGGCAGGTAGTAGAAGTTATTGAGCGGCGAGAAGGCCCATTCGGGATGGTCTTTCTCTCCCAGGTCCTCAACGCCGGCAGGTTTGCAAAGCGATTTATACTCGCGGCTGACATGGTTGGGCACGAAGTCGATGATGACTCCGAGTCCGGCATCATGGGTGCGTTGTACAAGTGCTTCGAACTCCTGCATACGCTTGGCTTCGTTCTTCGCCAAGTCGGGATCTACATCGTAATAATCCGTGATGGCATAGGGTGACCCGGCCTTGCCTTTGGTGATAGCGGGGTTGTTGTATTCGGCTGTAGCGTGACGGATGACACCGGTGTACCAAACATGCGTGGCGCCCAAGTCCGCGATGGACTTGAGCGCACGCTCATTGATATCGATAAACCGTCCGCAGCCATTCTCTTCCTTTGTACCGTTGTATTTGCGCGTCTCGTTGTAGTTGCCAAACAAGCGAGGGAAGAGTTGGTAAATAATAGGTTTATTCATGGTCGGTTATATGCGTTTCTTAAATCAATGCAGCTGTGTCGGAGGCGATCATTAATTCCTCGTCGGTAGGGATGAGGCAGACGGTTACTTTGGAGCCCTTCTTGGAGATGATGCGCTCTTCGCCGCGAACGTTATTCGCCTCTTCGTCCAACTCGATACCGAGGAAACTCAGCCCCTTCATCACCTCTGCGCGGATGTACGGATCGTTCTCTCCGATACCGGCGGTGAAGACGAGGATGTCGATGCCGTTCATGGCTGCGGCGTAAGCACCGATATATTTCTTCAGGCGATAGATGAACATCTTACGCGCGAGGTCGGCACGTTTGTTACCCTCTTTGATGGCTGCTTCGATATCGCGGCAGTCGCTGGAGACGCCGGAGATACCAAGGAGTCCGGATTTCTTATTAACGAGGTTGTTGAAAGCCGCTGTATCCAGATGCTCTTTATCCATGATGAAGGTAGCGGCACCGAGGTCGAGGTCACCGGCACGTGTACCCATGACGAGACCCTCCACCGGCGTCAGACCCATAGAGGTGTCCACGCTCTTTCCGTCCATGACAGCCGTGCAGCTACCGCCTCCACCGATATGCGCGGTGACGATCTTCTTGCCCTTCGGATCGACGCCGAGGAACTCGCAGACGCGTGCGGAAACATAGCGATGGCTGGTGCCGTGGAAACCGTAGCGACGGATAGCGTATTTCTCATATAACTCATAAGGAAGCGCGTACATGTAAGCGTAGTCCGGCATGGTTTGATGGAAAGCGGTGTCGAAGACAGCTACCTGGGGAACACCAGGCAGAATCTTCTCGATGGCATCAATACCCTTGAGGTTCGCGGGGTTATGCAGCGGAGCGAGGTCGATACACTCAATGATTTGGGATTTTACCTCCGGGGTGATGAGTACGGATTTATTGAACTTCTCGCCTCCATGGACTACGCGGTGACCGACAGCGTTGATCTCCTTGAGGTCCTTGATGCAGCCGATCTGCGGATCCACCAGTTTCTCAAGGATGAGCTCGATGCCGACCGTATGCTCGGGCATGGATTTCTCGAATTTCACTTTCTCTCCGTTGGGCAGTTTGACCAAGAGGAACGAGTCCGGCAGACCGATCTTCTCGATGCCACCCTGCGCCATGACTGTCTTGCTCTCCATTTCGAAGAGCTTATATTTAATACTGCTACTACCGCAGTTCAGAACTAAAATCTTCATAATTTTAATGAATTCGTATATTATTTAATAGCTTGGTTGGCCGTGATAACAACCATTTGCACGATGTCTTGTACTTTGCATCCGCGGCTGAGGTCATTGACCGGCGCAGCGATACCTTGGAGAATCGGTCCTACGGCGTCCGCGCCGGAGAAGCGCTCAACGAGTTTGTAGCCGATGTTTCCAGCCTGGAGATCCGGGAAGACGAGTACGTTAGCTTTGCCGGCAACGGGGCTGCCCGGAGCTTTGGTAGCAGCGACGGAATCGATGAGTGCAGCGTCGGCTTGCAGTTCACCATCCAGAGCCAACTCAGGAGCCATCTCTTTGGCGAGCTTGGTAGCCTCCTGTACTTTATCAACGAGTTCGTGCTTAGCGCTACCTTTGGTAGAGAAGGAGAGCATAGCTACGCGGGGCTCGATGCCAGCGATAGCACGTGCGGTCTCTGCGGTAGAGATAGCGATCTCAGCGAGTTGTTTAGCATCCGGATTGGGGTTCACTGCACAATCGGCGAAGAGCAGGAAACCGTTCTCGCCGAGGTGCTTAGCCGGCGTGAACATCAGGAATGCACCGCTGACGATAGAGCAACCGGGTTTGGTCTTGAGAATCTGGAAGGCAGGACGAATCGTGTCTGCCGTCGTGCCGCGTGCGCCAGCCAACTCACCGTCGGCGTCGCCGGCTTTGATCATCAAGCAGCCGAGGTACAGCGGATCCTGCGCTTTCTTAGCCGCCTCTTCCTCGGTCATACCTTTGGCTTTACGGAGCTCGAAGAGCAGGTTAGCATACTGAGGCATCTTCGGATCATGGATAGGATCTACGATCTTAGCCTCCTTGATATACTCATACCCTTTCTCAGCAGCCATTCCCTTGATTTTCTCGGGATCGCCAATTAAAATAAGCTGCGCAATCTTGTCTTTGAGCAAGATATTAGCAGCTTCTAACGTACGCGGTTCGTCGCCCTCCGGCAACACAATGCGCTGCGGATTTGCTTTCGCGCGCGCAATCATTTGATTTAAAATGTCCATATCAGTAGTGAATTAATAAAACGCTATCAAACTGAGTGCAAAGATACGAAATTTATTCGATATACGCAATAGTATGTAATAAAAAAATTTTTTTTTGCAAAAATATTTGGCAGTATCAAAAAAAAGTTGTATCTTTGCACCCTGAATTGTGAATGTAACTAAAGACAATCTCTTTTCGATATGAAAAAAGGTATCTATATCGTGTCGCTTTTGTTGCTCTCTTTGCCGTTACTGGCTCAGGAGAGCGATAAGGTGAAGGGTGCTCACCCGTACAAGGTAGCCGAGAACGAGAAAGTGGCCGAAGAGTATGCTCATTGGTCATTGATTCCGCATGTTGGCTTTAATGCATTCGATGGTGATTTTAATGCGGAGATGAAGCACGCGGTGTCTATCCCGAGCGCCGGTTTTGCCATTGAGTACAACTTTACGCCGGTATGGAATTTAGGGTTGGAATACCGGTTCAGTATGTACAAGGTAACCGGAGACACAAGTAGTCCGGAGAATGCGGAGGCGTTGCTGAAAGGTATGATGCACAAGGCGGATGCTTATATCTCGTTTGACCTGATGAATCTCTTCTTCCCGAAAGCACAGCGCAAGATTTTAGGTATCCAACCTTTAATCGGAGGCGGATACGCGTGGTATAAAAACAGCGCGATGTACCCTGATGACATGCGCTATCATACGGGTTCGAGCGAGCCGCTAACGATGGATAAGTACAAGGCGGTACCATTCGTGATGGCGGGTTTGAATGTAGAGTTCAACCTCAATCGTACGCTGGCTCTGGGTGTACGTGCGACGTACGATTATTTTATTAATGACTATCCTGATGGCCGTGGTTTTAGCGGAATGCAGGCTTTGGCGTCGAAGAATAACGACGGAATCGTAGATGTAACGCTGAATATGCGCTTCAAACTGGAGGCTGTATCCAAGACGCATGTCCGCAATATCAACTCATTCGATACTTGGGCGGAGAAGAAACATGAGGAGACGAAGCCGGTTCATGACACCGTTATCCTGCGTCATGACTCGATTATCATCCGCGAGACGCTTCGCCAGTTTGAAAAAGAGAGAGAGCAGGAGAAATATTACTATGTATATTTTGCTAACGGCAAATCCGATATTGACAATGAAGGTCTGATCACTATCCAGCAAGTAGCAGAGCGTCTGCAAGAGGACACCTCTCTGTACGCCATAGTAACGGGTTATTGCGACAATACCGGTTCCAACAGTCTCAACTATGCGTTAGGCGACCGCCGTGCGGATAACGTAGTAGATGAGTTGGTACAAGAGCATGGTATCAATCCGGAGCACATGCATGCCGGAGGAATGGGTAAGGTTATCGGTCGTCGCAGTACCGCATCATATGGTCCTAACCGTCGCGCAGCGATTCGTCTGGTTGACAAAGCTACGTTCGATCGCATGAAAGCGAACCTGGATGACCAGAAAGCAAGCCGTCCGGCAGTAGAGGAGACTGTTCCGTTGGAGAAGAGTAGCCGTCCGGAGAAAGTCAATACCTACAAGCAACGCGGCGGAGATGAAGTGACGGTAACGAAGAGCATGACGCTGGCTAAGTTGGCACGCGAATATTATAACAACACGTATTGCTGGGTATATATCTATATCGCCAACAAGGATAAACTTACCAGCCCGAATGTAATGCCTGCCGGTATCTCGCTGACCATTCCGGAGTTAACGCAAAAGGAGATGCAGATAACCAAGGACGAGAGTCTGGTTCTCTACTCCAATACGCGTCAGGGTAAATAAAATTAATGTGGGTCTCATAGCTCAGTTGGTTAGTAGCACCTGACTCATAATCAGGGGGTCCTAGGTTCAAGCCCTAGTGGGACCACGACAGGAGGGTAGTCCCGTGACTATCCTCCTGTAATTATATAAATAAGGAACATGCGCCTGCGTATCATCATATTAGCATTATTAGCCGCATTCGCGATGAGCGAAAACGTTTGTTATGCGCTTACTCCTCAGCAGAAACGCCAGAAGGCGAAGGAGGTACAGATGAAGAAACGCGAGGCAGCGAAACGGAAAGCGGAAAAGAAACGCGCCGCAAAGCTGAAGGCGGCCAAGAAGAAACGCATCAAAGAAGGCAAGCCTCTGCTGTATGTATATTCGTATAATCAGAAGACAGGCGATCTGTTACCGGCGACGCATGTGACAGTACAGGAGCAGAACGCCCGTCCGAACAAGAAGCCGAAGATAAACAAGCCGACGGATAACAAACGTTCCCGTGTGTCGCGCGGATTGCCGAATGGATCGTATTGGGCTGCTGCAGCCAAGACCGGCTATTTTGCATCGGACACTGTCCGGTTTATGCATCGGGAAGATGAGGACACCGTGAAATTATATCTGTATCCGGAGACTCGTTTGACGTTCACCGTGACCGATTCGCTCACGTCGCGTCCTGTGGCGGCGAATGTGATTGTCCGCAATCATGAGCGGAAACGGATCATGCAGACCACATCCGATACGTTGCATACGGTGCTGGCGGTGTTGTTGGACGACCGAATCCCTTATTATACGGTAGAGGCCACCGCAGTAGATTACTTCCCGTTCCGCGATACCATCACCGACCCGAGTCTGTTCCGCGGAGTGGTGATGTCACCCAGAGAAGTGAAGTCGTTCTTGCTGCACAACATCTATTTTGCGACAGGCAAGACGCGAATCTTAGAGACCTCGGAGGCGGCATTAAACGAGTTATACCAGTATCTCCGCACGCGCCCTAACCAACGCATCCGAATCGTAGGGCATACCGATGATATCGGTTCTGACAGATCGAATCAGGCTTTGTCCGAAGGGCGCTGCCGAGAGGTACGCCGCGAGATGGAACGCCGCGGTATAAACGTAGGTCGAATTGAGATTGAAGGCCGTGGGGAGAGAGATCCGATAGTACCCAATACCAGCGAGGAGCACCGTCAGATGAACAGGCGGGTGGAAATTGTCCTTCTATAAAAAAAGCCTCTTTCGAGGCTATTTTTTTACCATTTGGCTACCGTATCATTGTAGATATTTTCCGCTATCTCTTGAATGATGATGGCGCATAACTCGTCTTGCACATCCGTCAAGAGCCTGCTGGCATCGAAGGTCTGTGAGGCAGAATAGGTCTTGTCAAACGAGTCTTCCGGATAGATATTATTGGTGAAATGTACGTTTACGCGGATGGTTAGTTTGCTTTCCGAAGCATAGCTGTCTGCTCCGATGGCGCCCTGTGCAATGTCATATCCGACAATCTCTCCCTCTAACTCCAAGTCGCCGCCTTTACGCAGGATCTGCAGTCGCGTCTGTCGCTGGTACAGATCACGAATGCCCTCGGTGAGCGCATTGCTTAATTGCGGATTCACCATAGGGGCATTATTCGGGAAGTCCGCCACTGAGATAGAGTGGGTGGTCTGGTAGTTGATGTTCGCTCCGTTGAACTTGTAGGAGATGGAACAAGAGGCTATCAGGAGCAAAAGTGTACTGCAGATGATAAGCACTTTAGTCCTACTTAGTACCTTGTTAGTACCAATCCGATTCTGTCTCGATAGTGTCTCGCCAGTCTGATTTGCTCTACTATAGCCCATACTCTTTGATTTTACGATACAAAGTTCTTTCCGAGAAGCCAAGCCTTGCTGCAGCTTCTTTACGGTTTCCGTTGGTGATCTCCAGCGCGCGGCGGATGAGTTCTTTTTCTCCTTCGTCCACCCGCAGACTATCCTCTATATCTTCCGCCTCAATGGGTTTGCGGGGCGTCGTCTCCGTGGTAGGCGCAATGGTGATAGTAGGAGTGGAGATATCGTGCTCTGCAGATTTGGAAGGTTGTAACAACTCCTTAATCTCCTCCAACTCTTTCTTATTTTGCATCACCATGTTGTATAGGATCCCGATCTCGTGCGAGTAGTCTTTGCCGGCAGACTCAGCGGGCGCCGAACGTAGAACGATACTCTGCTGATTCTCTTCTTTGGGCAGGTATTGACGGAGCGTATCGGCATTAATCTGGTGGTCCATCTCGATGACGGCAATCTGCTCGGCGAGGTTCTTGAGTTGACGAATGTTTCCCCTCCAATAGGAGTTTTGCAGGAGATGCGTAGCCTCTTCATTGAGCGAGAGAGGCGGCATCTGGTATCGCGTACAGAAGTCCACTGCGAACTTGCGGAAGAGCAGAGGTATATCTTCTTTTCTCTCGCGCAGAGCCGGTACGCGAATCTCCACTGTGTTGAGACGGTAGTACAGGTCCTCCCGGAACCGGCCGTCTTTGATGGCTTGTACCATGTTCAGGTTGGTCGCCGCGACGACGCGCACGTTGGTCTTGCGGACCTGGCTGGAACCCATACGCAGGAACTCGCCGGTCTCCAACACGCGCAGCAGACGAACCTGCGTCTGAAGAGGCAACTCGCCCACTTCGTCCAAGAACAATGTACCTCCATCGGCAATCTCAAAATAACCTTTATGCTCGTTTTTCGCGTCCGTGAAAGCACCTTTCTCATGCCCAAAGAGTTCGCTATCTATCGTACCTTCCGGTATAGCGCCGCAGTTTACGGCAAAATATGCTCCGTGTTTGCGGGCAGAGAAAGCATGTATGATTTTAGGGAAATGCTCTTTACCCACACCGGATTCACCGGTGATGAGCACACTCAAATCCGTGCGGGCAACCTGCACGGCAATCTCTATGTCTCTGTTCAGCAGTGGGCTCTGACCGATAATGCCAAAACGCTGCTTGATTCCTAATAATTCTTGTTGCGTCATAGTAAACCTGACAAAATGTCATGCAAAATTACTATAATTTTTGCATATATGCAAATAATTTGATAAAAAAAGTGTTTATTCTTGCGTATGTCGAAAAAAAATAGTACCTTTGCACGCTTTTGAACTGTTGTATTAACCATGAATACTATTATTCGAAAAATTTGCGCGTTCATTATTGTGACTTTTGTTGCAACAAGTTGTGTGACTCAGAAACAGTTGACTTACCTGCACAATGTGGATAGTACGCATGCAGATTCTATTAATGCGAAATTCACTCCCCGCACGGAGACTATCCTTCGTCCGGGCGATGCGTTAACGGTCTTTATCACGGCCTTGGACAAGGAGGCGGTAGCTCCTTATAACTTGCCTACGGTGATTTATGCGGCTCCGGGTTCGAGTCAGGTACAAACAACGCCGATGTTGCAATATTACATTGTGGACGAGGCGGGAGATATCGATCTGCCGGTTCTGGGCAAGGTTCATGTGGCGGGTTTGTCCCGTCCTGAGGCTGAGCGGGCAATCAAGTCGCAGTTGGAGCAGCAGGTGATTAGTCCGACGGTGTTGGTGTCGCTGGTGGGCGCGAAGGTGTCGGTGTTAGGAGAGGTGAACCGCCCGAGTCAGGTATCGATGACGAATGGTCGCATGACTATCTTTGAGGCTCTTGCGGCAGCGGGAGATATGACGGCTTACGGTCGTCGTGACAATGTGTTGGTAACCCGCGAGGTGGACGGCAAAATGGAGATCGCGCGCCTTAATTTAGGCAATGCGGATATATATGCCTCGCCGTATTATTACCTTCAGCAGAACGATGTAGTGTACGTCTCGCCGAATAAGGTGCGTGCGATCAGCAGTACGAATGCCGGGTTGTGGCTGAGCGTAGTATCTACGGCTCTGAGTGCCGCAACTATCATTGTGACAGTCGTAAAAAAATAACGGTGTATGGAAACAAATCAAAATGAGATAGATTTGCGCAAGGTTGTGCGTATTATCCTGGAGCATTGGTGGTGGTTTGCGATAGGTGTAGCGTTTTTTGTATTGTTAGGCGGAGCGTATTTCCTGCGCAAGGCGCCGACCTGGAATACCGATGCTACCATCATGTTGCGTCAGAAGGAAGGTCTCGGAGAAGAAATGGCTTCGTTGTCGATGTTAGGCTTGGCGGGAAACCAAGCTGCGGAAGACGAGGTGGTGGTGTTGGCTTCGCGCGGGCTGTTATATCAGGCTATAGATGCGTTGGATCTATGGGACACGCATGTGAAGAAGGGTGGTCTGCGATGGGAAGGAGAATTCCGAAATCCTGCTTTCTCTGTCCGTTATATCCAACTGGTGGAGCGCGCAGAGAAGCGTCCGTTTACCATCACCGTCAAACCTACTTCCAAGGGATATAAGATTAAGACGAAATGCGGTTTCTTCCATCGCTCAACTACGCGCGTGGCTGATCTGAATGCACCGATAGAAACAGGTGTGGGCACGATTACTATTCACGCTAACCGTCCGTTGAGCCAGGATACGGTCTATCGTACCACGCACATGCGCCGCGAACTGGTGGTGGCGGCATACCGCGAAGCCATAAATGTCTCGCAGCACAAGAAGGAGTCGAACATCATCAAACTCTCTACCCGTTCGTTTATGCCGGAGCGCGACAAAGCACTACTCGGGCAGATGATAGAGCAGTATAATCTCAATGCGATAGTGGATAAAAACATGATTGCGACCAATACGGCATCTTTCATTGAAGAGCGGTTAGCAATCATCAGCCGCGAGTTGGCGGAGGCGGAAAACGCTGTAGCGGATTATAAGGAAAGCAATAATATCGCCGATATCCAAACCCAGGCGCAATTATTCCTTGCAGCCAGCAGCGCAGAGCAGCGCACTATGGCGGAGATAGAGACTCAGCTGAGTCTGGTCGAGTATATTGATGAGTTTCTGCGTGATGAGACGAAGCGCAACAGTCTCATTCCTTCGAATATCGGTGTGACGGATGCCTCGCTCTCCAGCGGTTTGTCGGAGTACAATGCGTTGTTGCTGCAAAGGATGCGTATTCTACGTACGGCTACCGAAGACAACCCCGTTATCGCGCAGATGAATGACCAATTGGCAATCATGCGCCAGAATATTATTGCGACGATTGGTTCCGTACGCGAGAGTTTGAAGATCCGTCAGCGCAATCTGATGTCGCAGGATTCAAAATATAATCGCAAGATTAAAGACGCTCCCGAGCAACAACGGGAGTATGTACGAGTCCTGCGTCAGCAACAATTGCGCGAGCGTCTTTACGCTTATCTATATGAGAAACGCGAGGAGAATGCCCTGATGTTGGCCGCGACGACCATGCCTGCGAAAGTGCTGGATGTGCCGCAACGCGATGTTAAGAGTCAGTCTCCGAAGCTTATCAAACTGATGCTGATATGTATCTTTTTGGGGTTGTTGATACCCGCAGGAATCCTATATCTGTATGTGCTTTTCAACGACAAGATTGATGATCCGAAGGAGTTTGAAACGCGCGTCAAGGCGCCGGTGTTAGGTCAATTGGTACAAAACTCCCGGAATGCGCATATTGCAATCCATGAAGGCGAGTCAACGGTTTCGGCTGAGTTGTTCCGCCTGATCCGAACGAACTTACGCTATGTGATTCCTGCCGATGTGAAATCTCCGGTCATTTTGGTGACCTCGTGTATCAACGGAGATGGAAAATCGTATGTGTCAAGTAATACCGCCTTGTCGTTGGCTATCTTGGGAAAGAAAGTGGCGTTGGTGGGATTGGATATCCGCAAACCGATGTTAGCTTCTTATTTCGGGCTGAGCAATAAAGGTCATCTGACGGATTATCTGGCGGATCCGGATGTTGCGATAGACGATATCGTTGTACCGAGCGGAGAGCATCCGAATCTGGATATCATCCCTTGCGGAACGATACCTCCCAACCCGGCGGAGTTACTGCAGACCGAGCGGATAGACGAACTCTTCGCTGAGTTGCGTAAGCGGTACGACTATATTCTCGTGGATACGGCACCGGTGGCCCTGGTAAGCGATACGTATCTGTTGGACCGCATCGCGGATGTTACGATTTTCGTTTGCCGCTATAAGTACACGCCGTCGGAGATGGTGGAGTATATCAATAATGTCATTGACCAGCAACGGATGCATAATGTCACCTGCGTGCTCAACGGCGTGAAGGGTCTTCGTGCCGGTTACGGGTATGGTTACGGTGCTCAAAAAGATTAATTTTGCATGATTGTCTGTGTAGCGGAGAAACCCTCTGTGGGTGCATATATAGCGAATGTCCTGGGCGCCAAGCAGCGCAAGGACGGCTATTTTGAGGGCAATGGATACCAGGTGACCTGGACTTTTGGTCACTTATGCGCATTGCTCGATCCGCAGGAATATACGGATCAGTGGAAGGCCTGGAGTCTTAGTTCCTTGCCGATGATTCCTTCACGTTTTTCTATCAAAGTCTCTGGCGACGAAGGGGTGCACAAGCAGTTTAATGTCATCAAGTCGCTGATTGCGGGTGCTGATGAGGTTATTAACTGTGGTGATGCCGGTCAGGAAGGAGAACTTATCCAGCGCTGGGTCTATCAGCAGGCAGGATGCAAATGCCCCGTCAAAAGGCTATGGGTGAACTCGCTGACCGAAGAGGCTATCCGTGAGGGGTTCCGTCAACTGAAAGATCAATCCGAGTACCAACATCTCTATGAGGCGGGCATGATGCGGGCGATAGGCGATTGGCTGTTAGGGATGAATGCCACGCGCGCATATACTATAAGGTACGCGCGCGGGAGTGGAAAGGACCGGCAGGTGCTCTCCGTGGGACGTGTCCAAACGCCTACGTTAGCGCTTGTGGTGAAGCGGCAGGCGGAGATCGATCATTTCGTGCCGCGCACCTATTGGGAGTTGAAAACCAACTACCACGATACACTTTTTAGTGCCCAATTACCGACGGAAGAGGACGAATATGCCATCACTTCCGAGGAGCAAGGACAGGCGCTCGTGGACGCTATCAAAGACCAGCCGTTCCTGATTACTTCTGTGGAGAAGAAGAAAGGTACGGAGTTTGCCCCGAAACTGTATGACCTGACTTCGCTGCAGGTAGATTGCAATAAGAAATACTCCTTTTCCGCAGAGCAGACACTACAGCTCATACAGTCTCTTTACGAGAAACGTCTGACCACTTATCCCCGTGTGGATACGACTTATCTGAGTGATGATATCTATCCCAAAGTACCGGGTACGCTGGCGGGCATAAAAGACTATTTCCCGCAGGTAGCACCGTTACTGGGGCTCAAAGCCGATGGCAAGAAAAGTACCGATTCGTTACCCAAATCGAAGAAAGTGTTTGATAACAAGAAAGTTACCGACCACCATGCTATCATTCCTACGGGTCAGCGGCCGGATGCCATGACGGCGGACGAGAAGAAGGTGTATGATCTGGTGGCGCTGCATTTCATTGCGGCTTTTTATCCCGAATGCGAGGTCAGCAATACGACCGTTCTGGCGAAGGCAGGTGAGATTGATTTCAAGGTGACCGGACGTGAAGTTCTCAAACCCGGATGGAGGGCAGTCTTTGAGAAGGGACAAAGAGACGAAGTACAAAGTACAAAGGAAATCTCCGATGATGCCGAGAACTCCGATAATCCCGAGGAAAACAAGTCGCTGCCGTCATTCGTGAAGGGAGAGTCCGGTCCTCATGAACCGCTCTTGAAAGAGAAGACGACCACACCGCCCAAGTATTATACGGAGGCAACACTGCTGCGCGCGATGGAGACGGCAGGAAAAACGGTCGAGAATGACGAACTGCGCGAGGCGATGAAGGAGAATGGTATAGGTCGTCCTTCGACCCGCGCCGCCATCATCGAGAAACTCTATCAGCGCAAGTATATCCAGAAGCAAGGCAAGTCGCTCCGAGCGACCCAGGTGGGTATTGATCTTATCCATACCATCATTTCTCCGCTGCTCAAGTCGGCGGAGTTGACGGGTCTATGGGAGAAAAAACTCCGTGAGATAGAGCGGGGCGAGTATCAGGCGCAAGATTTCCTGGCAGAACTCAAGGAGATGACTTCCGGCGTGGTAAAAGATGTCAAGACGAACAAGGCCGGTATGCTTTGCCCCGTTTGCAGACAAGGATTGATCATCCGCGGCAATACGCGTTACGGCTGCTCCCGATGGCGCGAAGGTTGTACCTATGCAGAACCGTTTTGACAAGTCAATTTAGCAAAAAAGTATAAATGTGTAGTATTTACGTCAATTTTTCCACATAAGATTGACGTTTTTTGTGTACCTTTGCGCCGTTTTTGAAATATGTTTACGTAAAACGTAATATCATTAAATTAACTATATCATAAAAACAAACAAAATTCTCTGTATGAAATTGAATTTCTCAGTGTTCCGTACCATGATGCTTTCGGCCTTACTTTTCGTAGGTATGGCTGCTCAAGCACGTGTGATTAGCGGAACGGTAAAGGACCAGACGGGCGAGACGATTATCTCGGCTTCTGTGGTCGTGAAAGGTACCACTATTGGTACAGTGACAGATTTCGACGGTAACTACAGTCTGGATGTTCCCGACGATGCGAAAGTGCTGGTTTTCTCGTACATCGGTATGAAGACTCAGGAGCTGAACATCACGGGCAGCACGATGAACGTGGTGCTTTCCGAAAACAGTGAGGTACTCGAGGAAGTGGTTGTAACCGGTTATGGAACGACGAAGAAACGTGACGTTGTGACGTCTGTGGCTTCTGTAGGTGCAGAGCAGCTGAAGGATATTCCTGTTACTTCTGCTGCGGAAGCGCTGCAAGGTAAGTTGTCCGGTGTGTCGGTAACGACGACGGAAGGTAGTCCGGATGCTGATGTCAAGATTCGTGTCCGCGGTGGTACGTCTCTGACCCAGAGCAACGACCCGTTATATATCGTGGATGGTATGCCGGTATCGAGTATTTCGGATATCGCGCCGAGTGACATCGCTTCGATGGACGTCCTGAAAGACGCTGCGGCTACCGCTATCTATGGTGCGCAGGGTGCTAACGGTGTTATTATCATCACTACCAAAGATTCCGGTACCGAGGATGATAAGATGACTTTCCATGTGGACTATTCCGGTTATATCGGATGGAAGAAAATCGCGAAGAAGTACGACGTGATGGATGGACGTGAGTTTGCTTTGGCACAATGGGAGTGGGCATATCTCAATGCGATGAAGACGGGTAAGTTGGATAACTCATCTCTTCGTAGTAATTTTAATGCTTATTTCGATCAGCTATATAATTCCACAAAATACAATGCTGATGAAAAGATGATTAAAGTAACTCCGATCAATACTTTGCTGACAGAGTATGCCGACGAGGTTAAGCACCCTTATACCGATTGGCAAGAAGAGGCTTTCGGCCGTACAGGATTTAATTCCAATCAGTCTGTAAGTCTCAGCGGTGGTAACAAGAATGCAAACTTTACACTCTCTTATAGCCGTATTGATGATAAGGCTATTATGGAGCAATCGAACTATACGCGAAATAACATATCTGCAAAAGCAAAGTTCAAACCATTTAAAGATTTTACTATTGGATTTACCACCCGCTATTCTAACACGAATGTGTTGGGTGCCGGTTCTAATGCTGTAAAGGATAATGGTACTAGTTCGGAGTCTCGTTTGCGTAACTGCGTGGTTTATACGCCGGTTACATTGCTTGCAAAGGGAGATGCGGCAGATGACGATGAAGAAACTTTTGGTAACCTGTATGATCCGATCACGACAATCAGAGATAACTATAAGTACAAGACGGATAATAAACTGAATTTACAAGGATACGCAAGTTATAAGTTTGCAAAATATTTCACTATCCGCACGGAATTGGGTTATCAAAGCCGCCGAATTTTGACAGATCGTTATTATGGACCGACTACCTATTATGCGCGCAATACCGGTCGTCCGGGTGTCGCAGGAGGTACTGCCCAGTTGCAGATAGACGACGAGAAAGAGACAGTATTGCGTAACGCGAATACGTTTGAATGGAAACAAAGTTTTGTGAATAAAGATCATAACGTAAGTGTTTTGGTCGGAGAGGAAACCGTACTCCGAAAAGGAGAGACAAACGTCCAAAAAGGTTTTGGCTATAAAGGACAATATGATGTTTTGAATGGCGAAATCTTCAACTATCTTGCTCAAGCAACATACATGGAGATCTCGAATAGAATCAATCCTCGTGATAACCAATTGTCGTTCTTCGCTCGTGCAAATTACGATTATAAGGGACGTTATTATGTAACGGCTACATTCCGTGCAGATTGCTCTACTCGTTTTGAAAAAGGGAATCAATGGGGATATTTCCCCTCTGTAGCTGCCGCATGGCGTATGTCGGATGAGGAGTTTATGCAAGGTGCTGCTAACTGGTTAAGCAATTTGAAATTCCGCCTCTCTTATGGTATGGCTGGTAACAACAATGTGGATCTTGGATACTTGCATAATGACTTGTGGTCTTCTACCATGTCTTATATCTCTTTGGACGGAACAACAAATGTTAGCAATATCTTAGTGCTTGGAGGAAGCGATAAAATTGCTGCCAACCCACATCTGAGATGGGAAACAACGACTACTCGTGACTTTGGTATTGACTACGGCTTTTTCAATGAGCGCTTGAGCGGTGCACTTGATCTGTATTGGAATACAACAAAAGATCTGATCATTCTCCAGACGCTGCCTATGCGTTATTCTGCGCAATATCAAAACATCGGTTCTACGGATAGCAAGGGTGTCGAGTTCTCTATCAAGGGTGTTGTACTCGAAAAACAATCGAAGAACCTGAGTTATAATTTAACGGTTGATGCGAATATCTCCTATTCAAAATTAAAAGTAGTGGATCTTGGCGGCGTGGATACGTTATATGCTCAGACCGCCTGCTTCGGCTCTAGTGAAAATTTAACACCTGCTGAATTCTTATTGACTGTTGGCGGTACTGTAGGAGATGTCTATGGATATGTAACGGACGGCTATTATACAGCGTCGGATTTTAACGCATATATTCCTGCGCAGGACAAATGGAATCTCAAACCGGAAACAGTTGTTTATAGCGACGGTAGTGCCGGTGACGGAGGTGGAGCGTTCCTTACAAATCCGATTCGTCCGGGATCGGTTAAATTTAAAGATATTTCCGGCCCCAATGGAGTACCCGATGGAAAAATTGATAGTTATGATAAAGTAGTTTTGGGTAATACGGTTCCAAAACTTACCGGTGGTTTTAATATCAACTTCAATATAGGTGGAAACAAATGGGGACGTGTCGATCTTGGAGCTAACTTTACTTTCTCTATCGGAAATAAGATCCTGAACCTGAATAAGATGGAGTACACTACGATCACCGATAAATCCAAAATGCGTAACTTGATTATGGCTGTTGGCTATCAGGAGCGTTATTCGTTGTTCACTGAAGATGGTGTATATATTCCGGGACAACAAACAAAACCGCTTACTGGCGACAGTTATGTGGCATTCGCAAATCGCTTGGATAATGAGATCAATGCAGGAAAAACGATGGCAACTCCGGGTAGATCGCATTATATTATCACGGATCAATGTGTTGAAGATGGTTCTTTCCTGCGTCTCAACCAATTGACACTGGGTTATTCTTTCCCGAAGGATTGGATGGAAAAAACGAAAGTGATCACTAACATCCGCGTGTATGTACAAGGTACGAACCTATTCTGCGCAACGAAATATAGCGGTATGGATCCTGAGGTGGATACCCGCTCTTCCAAGAACCCGCTTACTCCGGGTGTGGATTTCTCGGCTTATCCTAAAAGCCGCGGTATCAATGTAGGTCTGAATGTACAATTCTAATGAAATATAATAATCGTATGAAAGCAAAATATTTTATCTTGAGTGCTTTGGCACTTACTTTGGTGGCTTGTGAGAAAGACTTTTTTACGCCAGACTCGCCATCAGCCACCGGAACGTCTGCATTCAAATCTGCTATGACAACAGAGCAGGCTATCGGCGGAATATATAACATATTTGGTGAGGATAAATCGTTCCGTAACCGTCTTTGTGGTGGTTATTCCGGTTTGAATACGGATATTGAGTATATCAATAAAAGTTCAGGACAAGGATATACATCTGCCATCTACACCTTGGATAAAGGACAGGGAGACTTGTCTGGTCAAAATGGTAAAGACCCGTGGGGGTATTTGACTACCGCCATTGAACGTGCTGGTACTGTTGTGGACGGCATCCGCCAGTATGGTGATACGACTGATGTACAATTCCAATATCTTTTAGGAGAGGCTTTGTGCTTGCGTGCGTTCTGCTATCTGGAGATGATTAAACTCTGGGGTGATGTGCCCAATATGTTCAAAACCTTTGATGGCTCGGATATTAATGTAATTTATTCTGAGAAAGTAGATCGGAATATTATTTTTGATCAACTTCGTATAGATTTACAGAATGCAGCACGTCTTATGCCTTGGTCCGCACAATGCCCGGGTAGTGCCGCTAATTATACGGGCCGTCCCAGTAAAGCGTTTGCTCTGGCTCTGCTCGCGCGTATTGACATGATGTATGCCGGCTTGGCTATGCGTCCCGATGAGTTCACGAAAGGCGGTACAAGTGCTTGCTCTGTACAATATAACATCAAGGACGCATCAAAGCGTCAAGCCCTCTATGAGGAAGTCCTTAACGTGTGCGCGCAGATAATTAATAACGAGTGTTCGTTGGCATCTTTCCCTTCGCGTTTCCCATTTGAACAGGTATGGCGTGACCTGTGCTCTGATGTAACAGATTATTCTAAGTCGGAGTTCATCTGGGCTATTCCGTTTATGGATGCTACTCGTGGTCAGGTGCTCTGTCTCAATGGACTGAAAATGGATGCCGGATGCGCAGGAATATTGATTAATACAGAGAATGGTGATTCTAAAACCGTTCAAACGAAAGTGCAGGGAATGGTACGTATCGTGCCTACTTTCCTTTGGGATTTTGAGGATGGTGACCTCCGTCGTGATGTTACGGTTTGTCCTTTCCAATGGACATGTGATAATGGACAAAGTGGCGCAGGTAAAGATCCGTCCATCTTCCCCGGCGCGGAACTGTCTGATAATAAACTCTACCAGAAATTAGCTACCGCTCAGCAAATGAACCTCGGTAAATACCGTGTTGAATGGATGCGTCATAAATATAACGTGAATGAAGATGGCGTTGATATGCCGGTTATCCGCTATGCTGATGTATTGTTAATGTTCGCTGAAGCCTCAATCGGTTCCAAAGAAGGAAATGTTCCTAAGAACAATACCGGTATTTCGGGACAAGACGCGTTCAATGCTGTACGTGCACGTGCTGGATTGGCTCCTAAAACTCTGGATTTCGACGCTATCGTTGCTGAACGTGCGTTTGAATTCTGCGGTGAGAATATCCGTAAATACGACCTTATGCGTTGGGGAATGCTGGGTAGCCAGTTGAAGAAGACCATGGAGCGTTTGGCTAATATGCAGGCTGGCACAGGAGAATTTTCCGGACGTCTTGACTCGGTTTATTTCAAGTATAAAATATCTACTGAGAACCTTTCCCAGTTCCCGGATTCAATCCACGCGTATGTTTTCGACACAATCATAGGTATTCGTAAGGGGGCTGTCCGTCCTGCTGAATATGACAAAACGAAAGGTTGGGTAGCTAAATCCTTGTATGAAAAGGATGAGGAGAAGTATTTGGATCCGGAAAAATACTTCCTCTATAGTCCTACCACTAACGTAGATCGTCATCAATATTGGCCGATTTTCCAAGTAAATATTGATGCGTCGAAGGGTACTTTATGGAACGACTATGACTATTAAAAAACTTTTTATATTATGCTTGGCTCTCCCTCTCTGCCTTCTTTCTTGCAAAAAAGGCGGAGAGGATGAACCGCAGCAACAACAAGATATACCCGCTTTCCCCGGTGCGGAAGGTGGTGGTATGTACACAAAAGGCGGACGAGGAGGAGAGATCTATTACGTTAATTCTCTTGAAGACAAGACAACTCCGGGTACGCTGCGTTATGTGCTGAACCAACCTGGCGCAAAAACAGTCGTTTTTAGCGTATCCGGCACAATCTATCTTACCCGTGCTTTGGAAATCAAAGAAGGTGCAGTTACCATCGCCGGACAAACAGCTCCCGGTGACGGCATTTGTATTGCCGGATCTCCTGTTTTGGTTAAAGCCGATGATGTAATTATCCGTTTTATGCGTTTCCGTATGGGAGATATTAACAAAGAGGAAGCGGATGCACTCTCTGTGAATGACTGCAATAGAGTTATCATTGATCATTGCTCTTTCTCCTGGAGTACAGACGAATGCGTTTCTTGTTACGGGAATAGCGATTTTACCTTGCAGTATAGTTTTATTACAGAAAGTTTACGCAACTCCATCCACGACAAAGGCAGACATGGTTACGGCGGTATATGGGGTGGAAAAAATGCCACTTTCCATCATAACCTCTTGGCGCACCATGATTCGCGTAATCCGCGTTTCGACCATGATTTCGTGGACACAAAGTTTGCAGGCCCAATCGACTATGTGAATAATGTGATTTATAACTGGGGAGGCAATTCTGCTTACGGCGGCGAAGGATCTACTAATGCTGGTGGAGGAAGACATATAAACATGGTGAATAATTACTATAAATATGGTCCTGCAACAAGCAAAAAATCGCGAATTGTTAATCCCACTACTCAGTGCGATAATATTAAGGATGGCAAGCACGAAGGATGTATTCCTAGTTATGGCGGAGAGATAGACCCAGGTAAGTTTTATATTGTTGGCAATTATGTCTATGGTTCTGCTACGGTAACCAGTGATAATTGGCAAGGGGTAGATCCTGACGACCCGAGCAAAAAAGAACAGTGCAGAGCTTCTTCTCGTTGGACGGATGGCTTGACTGCTCTTACAAAGGAACAATCCGCCGAGGAGGCATATGAAACCGTACTTTCAAAAGCCGGCTGTTCACTCCATCGCGACGCTGTGGATGCACGCATCGTAGAAGAAGTACGCGAAGGTAAATATACCTACACCGGTTCGAATGGCTCTAAGAATGGCTTGATTGATACGCAATCCGATGTCGGCGGATGGCCTGACTTGAAGAGTGCAGAGGCTCCGACTGACACGGATGATGATGGTATGCCCGATGCATGGGAAAGTGCACATGGGTTGGATCCCATTAAATACAGCGATTCAAAAGAAAAGTCATTAGACAAAAACTATACAAACTTAGAGGTCTATTTGAACTCTTTAGTGGCTGATTTGTACTAAAATACAAAAATTCTACATTTTTTGGCAATATGTACTTGTTTATTTCCAAAAAATGTAGTACCTTTGCACCGTATTTGTAAAACGCATTTTACAATTAACATTAATATTAACTTTTAAAATCAAAACATTATGAAGAAAATTTTCCTCTTCGCAGCTGCTGCTATTGCAGCACTGACTGTTAACGCTAAGGTGATTGATTTAACCGCTGTTGCTACTACAATTGCTGACTGGACTCCGGGTGCTCAGGCTACTCTGAATGCGGGTGAGTCTGACGAGGCAAAGGGTAAGTATGTGTATGACATCGCTGGTGGTGAAGAAGCAAATGTTACTACTACCACGGCGGATGCTGACCTTGAGTTCCAGACCAAAAACACCAAAGCAAAAACAAAAGCTTTTGCTATCTACCCGGGTAAATGTTTCGAGTTTGGTGGTAAGAATGGTGTTCTCGTTATCAAAAATACCAAATTAGGAGATGCTATCAAACTGACCGTAGCCGCTAAAGGTTCTACAGCTGCTAATTTTGCTGATGCAACTGCTGCTTTCCCGAAGAATGCATATGCTCTTTCTACCGACCTCACTTTGCCGGCAAAGCAAGCAGGTGCAGAGGGTGCTGACGAGCAAGGTTATATTTGGAAAGTATTGGAGTTTGAGTCTCTTGGTGGTGATGTAGAGATCAAGGAGTTCGATGGTGGCTACCGTATCTCTCAAATTCAAGTTGGTGGTACTCAGGGCATCAACAATGTTGAGGCTGCTAAGGTTGAGAAGTTCTACCGCGATGGTCAGCTCATCATCCGCAAGAATGGTGTTGAGTACAACGCTCTTGGCGCTAAGCTCTAATAATAATTACATCAGCCAAGTTTGGCTGATAGGTGATAACAAAAATGGCTCGCACATGCGAGCCATTTTTTGTTGCCTAAAACAAGCCGGTTTTACTCCAGCGGGTTGCCGTTGAACTTGATGTTCTTGGCGTGCTTGATCTCGTTCTCTTTCTGCGGAGTGATGATGCAGTTCTGGAAGGTGATGTCCTCTGCATAATCAAAACTCATACCCTCGCGGACGCCGTAGAAGCTGACACCGTCGAAGAGGATGTTATGCACAGGAAGGCCCTTCAGACCGGTCATATCTACTGCCTTGCGGGCGTTGACGCAAGTGATATTGCGGAAGGTGAAATTGCTCCAATGGGGGTAGAATTTCGTCTTGTCATCCGAGTCTGTAGCGCCGCGGCCTCCGGCGGAACGGTCTGCGTAACCGGATTGGAAGAGGACAGCCGCTTCGCGGATATTCTTCATCGTGATGTTGTAGCAGTAGATGTCCTCACACCAGCCTCCACGACCCGGAGCGGATTTGAAACGGCAGCCGATATCCGTGCCGTCGAACATACAATCCTTGACAATCAGGCGCTGCATACCGCCGCAGAACTCCGAACCGATGACGAAGCCGCCGTGTGCGCGATAGACGGTGTCGTTAGTGATGAGGAAGTCGCGTTGTGGACCGGCAGCCACACCTTTGTCGCCCACGCCGCCTTTCATACAGATACCATCGTCACCTGCGCTGACGTGACAACCGGCGATGAGCGCCACTTGTACGTTACCCGGGTCCATCGCATCGCCGTTCTGCGCCCACCACGGGCAGTCGACGGTCACATTCTCGATGATGAGGTTCTGGATACGGGTCGGCACGAGGTGGAATTTCGGACTGTTGCGGAGGGTCACACCCTCGACTACGACGTTCTTGGAGTCGGTGATGTTAACCAAGTGCGGACGCATCTTCTCCTGGATCTCCGCTGTGGCAGCGATATTGGGGATGCCTAACTCTTTGTTGAGGTTAAACGGATACCAGAGGCGATAGGTCTTGTCGTCCTGTTTGAGGGTACCACCGAGCGCCAGCGCCTCTTCCCAAACCTCGGGGAGCTTGCCGTCACGTACAACTTTCTTCTCTTTGATCGGACGCCAGATGAAACCCTGACCGTCAATCACACCCTTTCCGGTGATACCTACGTTTTCCAGTTTGGAACCGCGAATGAGCGCGTTGCATTTCTTGCTACCGTCGCGCAGACTGTCGTCTTTCTGGACGTACAACTCTTTGTTCTCGGAGCCCAGGATAGTGGCGCCTTTGCTCAGGTGGAGGTCGATGTTACTGCAAAGCTGGATAGGGCCGGTCTTCCATACGCCGCGCGGAACGATGACATGTCCGCCGCCCTGTTTGGAGAGCTCTTTGATGGCTTTGTTGAAGGCCTCGGTACAATCTGTTTTGCCGTCCGGCACTGCGCCATACTGAGCGATGTTGACCGAGGTAGCGGGGAATTTGACTTCCTGCACGTGCTCAATCTCGATAGGCAGATCCACGTAGTAGTGGTCATACTTGCTTTGCGCGCTGAGGCTCAGCGCCGCGCCCAACAGGAGGGCAGAAAAGAAGATTTTTTTCATGATAGGTGTTATTTGTTGTTGTTTCGATATCTCGATATGTCGATATTTCGATATGTCGTGTACAATTATTGTGCCAAATCGGCGATTTTGAGGGCGGCATTGATGCCGTCGAGCGCGGACGAGGTGATGCCGCCGGCGTATCCGGCTCCTTCGCCACAAGGGTAGAGACCCGGCGTGGAGATGGATTGAAGGGTCTCCGGATCGCGGGGGATACGCACCGCACTGCTGCTGCGGCTCTCGACACCGAGGATGACCGCATCATTTGTCAGGAACCCCGGATATTTCTTGTCAAAATCCCGGAAACCCTGTTGGAGCCTTTGACCGATCTCCGCCGGTAGCCACTGATCGAGGCGCGAAGGAACGATGCCCGGCAGGTAACTGCATTTCGGCAGATCCTTGCTCGCTTTTCCTTCTACAAAATCCCGCAAGCGTTGCGCCGGAGCACTACTTCTTCCCCCCTTCATGGGGGGATTGAGGGGGGCTGGTTGGGCCTGTCCTTGCTTGAACGCTTCGCGTTCCAAGGCTTCCTGGTACTCGAGACCGCGGAGTGGATCATCGCCGGGGATGTCCTCGGGGTTGATCTGTACGACGATGCCGGAGTTGGCAAAAGGCGAGTTGCGGTGGGAAGCAGACATGCCGTTGACAACACAGGTGTCTGCGGTACTTCCCGCCGGTACGATATGTCCGCCCGGACACATACAGAAGGAGTAAACCCCTCTGCCGTCCACTTGCGTCACGAGGCTGTAGGAGGCGTTGCCGACGTATTGAATTAACTGGGTGTCTTTGTCTTTGAGCGAAGTGGTCTTTTGTCTTTGAGCGGAGCGGTCTTTCTTCTCATCCAGATGGTACATCAGCCGATTTATCAGCTCTTGCGGGTGCTCGGCGCGAACGCCCATGGCAAAGCCCTTCGTCTCCAACTTTACGCCTTCGGCGGCTAACATCCGGTACGTATCATGCGCCGAGTGCCCGATCGCGAGGATAATAGGAGTCGCATGTCTTTCGACTTTTGACTTTTGACTTTTGACTTCTTTGAGGCTTGTCACGCAAGTCTCGAAATGGATCTCACCGCCGTGGCTGAGGATACACTCGCGCATGTTCTTGATGATCGTCGGTAACTTGTCGGAACCGATATGTGCGTGGGCTTCGTAGAGGACGGTGTCCGGTGCTCCGAAGAAATGGAAGAGTTCCATGACGCGTTGCATGTTACCTCTTTTCTTGGAGCGGGAGAAGAGTTTGCCGTCGGAGAAAGTGCCTGCGCCTCCTTCGCCGAAGCAGTAGTTCGACTCAGGGTTGAGTCCTTCGTTGCGGTTGAGGAGAGCGATGTCTTTTTTGCGTTCGCTGACCTCTTTCCCGCGCTCGTAGATGATGGGTTTGATGCCGTGCTCAATGAGCGTCAGTGCAGCAAACAACCCTGCCGGTCCGGCGCCGATAATCACTACCTGTCTCTCCGCGTTATGCACATCTTGGAAGACCGGCGGCGTGTATAACGGGATAGGAGCATCCTTTGCGATGGGCTTCCCTTGATCGTCTGTAAGAACAATAAGATGCACCTTCAGCTCTCGCTGACGTGCATCTACTGATCGCTTCACGACCCGCCATTGCTGTTCGGCTTCGTGCGCTTCCTTGGGAGATAATATAAATTGCTTATTTTCCAATCTTTGCTAAAACGGCCTCGAGACCGAGTTCTTTGATTTTCTCGCTGATCTTGCCTTCGAGTTCATCGCACAGGTCGGGGTTCTCCGCCAGCACATCTTTCACCTTGTCGCGTCCCTGACCGAGCTTGGTGTCGCCGTAGGAGAAGAACGAACCGCTTTTCTTGATGACTTCGGTAGCTACTGCGAAATCGAGTATCTCACCGATCTTGGAGATACCCTCGTTGAACATGAGGTCGAACTCCGCTTTCTTGAACGGAGGCGCTACTTTGTTCTTCACCACTTTGACGCGTACTTGGTTACCTTTGATATTGTCGCCGTCTTTGATCTGACCCGTGCGACGGATATCCAGACGTACGGAAGCGTAGAACTTCAGGGCGTTACCGCCGGTGGTGGTCTCCGGGCTGCCGAACATCACACCGATCTTCTCGCGCAGCTGGTTGATGAAGATGACGGTGGTGCCGGTCTTGTTGACGGACGCGGTCATCTTGCGCAGTGCCTGGGACATCAGTCGTGCCTGCAGGCCGACCTTGTTGTCTCCCATGTCGCCGTCGATCTCCGCTTTCGGGGTCAGCGCGGCTACGGAGTCGATGACGATGAGATCAACTGCTGCTGAACGGATCAGTTCGTCTGCTATCTCGAGTGCCTGCTCGCCGCTGTCCGGCTGTGCAATCAGCAGATCGTTGATGTTCACGCCTAATTTCTCTGCGTAGAAGCGGTCGAAAGCATGCTCGGCATCGATGATTGCCGCAATGCCGCCGGCTTTCTGAACCTCTGCCATCGCGTGGATAGCGAGGGTCGTCTTACCGGACGACTCCGGACCGTAGATCTCGATGATTCGTCCTTTCGGATAGCCGCCTACGCCCAAAGCGTAGTTCAAACCCAGACTACCCGTCGGAATCACGGGAACGTCCTCTATCTTCTCATCACCCAGACGCATGATGGCGCCCTTGCCGAAGTCTTTGTCAATCTTTGCCATCGCGTTTTGCAGCGCTTTCAGTTTGTCTGCCGATGGTCCTTGTTTTTCTGCCATAATATTGATGTATTTAATAGTTTCGTAATACCGAAATATCGATATACCGTTATTTCGCCTGCAAAATTACGAAAAAAAAACGACATACGCAAGCGTATGTCAATTTTTTTCATAATAACGGCAAAATTCGGCAATCCCGCATTGCTCGCATTTGGGTTTGCGGGCCTGGCATACATACCGTCCGTGCAGTAGCAGCCAGTGATGTGCCTTGGGGATAACCTCTGCGGGGATGTGTTTGACAAGCTGGCGCTCGGTCTGCAAGGGGTTCTTGCTTCCTGTTGTCAGCCCGATGCGTTCGCTCACGCGGAAGATATGGGTATCGACCGCCATGGTCGGTTGATTCCAGATGACCGCACAAACGACATTCGCCGTCTTGCGTCCCACACCTTGCATCGTCTGCAACTCTTCGATGTTATCGGGCACTTCGCCGTGATAGACCTCCACCAGCCGTTGCGCCATTTGGACGAGGTGCTCCGCTTTCGACCTGGGGTAACTGACGCTCTTCACGTATTCGAACACCTCATCGCTTGTCGCTTTCGCCAATAACTCCGGCGTGGGGTAGGCTTCAAAAAGCGCCGGCGTGACCATATTGACGCGCTTGTCGGTGCACTGCGCGGAAAGCATCACGGCAACCAGCAGTTCGTACGGGTTGCGGTAGTTCAGTTCGCTCTCCGCAACCGGCATGTTCGCCTCGAACCACGCGAGGATATGTTTGAATCGTTCAGACGTTTTCATTTTGAAAAGCCCTTCCTTTTAGGGAAGGGTTTGGGTTAGGCTTCGATAACTCTGACTTAAAAAACGCAGCAACTTCGTTGCCTGCTCCTGGACGGACGCGGTCTCGGGGGAGATCTCGCGTTTTTGCAATCGCAGCATCATAATCTGGTATAGTAGAATAAGACTGGCCTCGATGTCACTCATCGTCGGGCGGTCGGTCTTCGCTTTGAGCAGGTTCAGCGAGGGCTTCAGACGAATGATGGCGGCGCGGTACATGGCGTCTTCATCGAGTAGCGAAGCATGCAACTCCTCCATCTCCTCCAGCGCGTTTTTCGCCAACTGCAGATGACCGCTCTCGGTGATGCCTTCGCGGTGCATCATCTCTTTCAGTTCGCGCAACTCCTCATTGCCCTCCGCCTGAGCGGGGAAGGCGCGCAAAAAATCCTCCATCTGCCAGAGGTAGAGAATGTATTCCGCTATATTTTCCTTTTTAGATTTCATGTCTAAATCCTTTCTCCCTTCCTTTTAGGGAAGGGCCGGGGTTAGGCTTCTTCATCGTCCCAATCTATTTCGTCGAGGTAACTGTCACTCATGAAGGTCTCGATGTCTCGTCGGTCTTTCTTCGTCGGACGTCCCAGGCCTCTGTCGCGTACGCCGTTACCTGCCATGCGGGCTAACTCCAAGAGTTCCAACTGCTTCGGATCCGTGCAGTCGCGTAGATATTCCGGCACAAGTTTTGCCCCCAAGCGGTTCTCGCTCAGTTGCAGTACCTGGTAGGTGTACGTGATGGGACCCTTGCGCACGGAGAACTGATTGCCGATCTTGAAAGTCCGGCTGGGCTTGATTTGTACGCCTCCCATGGTGATACGCCCGTTCTTGCAGGCGTCCGCAGCAATCGACCGCGTCTTATAGATCCGCATCGCCCAGAGATATTTATCTACTCTTACTTCGCTCATTTCCCATTAAATTGGTTCATGGTGCGGTCGATTCCCGCGAGGCAGAAACTCGGAATGATCTCTGTTGTCACTTTCAGCCGCTCGTCGATCTGTTTCTTCTCCTCCTCGGTCCACTCGCCCAGCACAAAATTGATCTGCGTGCCGCGGGTGTATTCATTGCCGATACCGAACCGCACGCGTGCGTACGCGTCCGTTCCTAATACAGATTGTATGTTCCCCAGCCCGTTGTGGCCGCCGTTGGAGCCCTGCTTGCGGATGCGGATGGTGCCGAACGGTAGGTTCAGGTCATCCACGATGACGAGCATGTTCTCGATGGGGATCTTCTCCTGCTGCAGCCAGTACCGCACAGCGTTGCCGCTGAGGTTCATATAGGTAGAGGGCTTCAGCAAGACCATCTCTGCGTTCTTGACGCGACATCTGGCAACGAACCCGTAGCGCTTGTCCTCCCACTGAGCCCCTACACTATTAGCAAAAACATCGACTATTTTAAAGCCGATGTTATGCCTCGTCTCCTGATATTCGGAGCCGATGTTACCAAGTCCAACGATTAAGAATTTCATTAGGCTTGTTTGCTCTGGCGGGTAGCCTTCACTTCAGCTACGCAAGCGTCTGCCGGGTTGACGAATTTCAGACCCTCGATCTTCACGTCAGCTACAGCGATCTTCTTGCCCAAACCGAGCTCGGTTACATCGATATTGATGCGATCCGGGAAAGCGGTGTAGATACCCTGTACTTTCAGCTTACGCATATCCTGAACCAGCTTACCACCGGCTTTAACACCCTCAGCGAGACCGTTCAACTGAATAGGAATCTCAACTACAACCGGCTTCTTCTCGTCAACGGCGAGGAAATCGATATGCAGCGTCTTGCCGTCAATCGGGTGGAACTGGAGCTCCTTAACGATCGCTTTCGTCTTGGTGTCACCGATGGTGAGATCCACGATCTGCGTGTCAGGGCTGTAAATCAGTTTACGTACGTCAGCTGCAGCAACGGTGAACGTGCAGTTCAGACCACAGCCATAGATGTTGCAGGGAACCAACTCCTCTGCGCGGAGAGCCTTAGCGGCTTTCTTGCCGTACTCGCTACGAGGAGTACCTACAAGTGCAAATTCTTTCATAAAATTGTTCTTTGTGCCTCGGCACTCCGTTCCTTCGTACTTGGTACTTGGTCACTTCGTACTTTGGCTTGTGTTACTCAATATGGGGCAATAGTTTTCTTTTGTGACGTTGCCCGTATCCCATCACACTTGCCTTTTCATTAAACACCCCTCCTTTTAGGGAGGGGATGGGGGTAGGCTTCCCCCCTTTGTTGTCCACCGAGGAGTCGAACCTCGCTTCTCGGAACCAAAATCCGGTGTAATACCGATATACGAGTGGACACCACATTCACCTTTCAGCGAAAAGCGGGTGCAAAGGTACAACAAAATTTTGATATGACCAAATTTTTTAGCACTTTTTTTGTGTTTTTGCCATTTTTGCCTTCATTTAGCCTCCATTTATGGTCCAATCCCGTTCGCATCCCGTTCGCATTACGGACATCTACGTCCCGTTTTTTTCGGGCTATAACCCCAGATGGATGCGGAAGCGGATGCCCCAGGAGGTCGCCCCGGGCGTGAAGCCCCATATAGAATATAGATCGCATACGCGCAGGATATTGCCGATGCCGACACCTACTTCGCCATATAGACCGCCCCGCGGGCTAACGGAGTACAGACCGTCCGGCGGACTGACAGACCGCTGCGCTGACAGATACCCGTAAGCAATCTTCGCTTCGACGAGTTCGCGCAGGTGCAGCCAACGGACACCGGGGATAAGGTTGAAAAGGATGCCCTGGCCGTTCCACTCCGCTTGCAACGCGACGTACTTATCCGCCATCAAGGCTCCGAATGGCTGTCTGGGTGTCGAGCCGCTCGACCCGTGCAAGAACGTGAAACGGTAAGGGTCATAGGCGTAGCCTTGGTTGGCGGATGCCTGCCAGAGCAGGAACGACGGCACAGAACCGAAGATGGCACCTGCCTGAAACGCGTAATTCAGCGTGCCGCCCATGCCTAACCGGGCATGCTGCGTGAGCATCAGGCGCAGATGTGCGTACAGAGAGGAAGTTACCCCCGACCCGGACCAATGCCCGGCTTCCAGACCGGCATACAACACCGGATATCTTCCTGAATAAGCATAGCGGCGCGCGAAGAATCCGTCGTACTTGCGCTCGCCCCAACTCAGACGGGCAATCAGGTTGAGCGACTGATAGGCACACCCTCCTTGCCACCCCGCACGGATATAGGTGCGCGTCTCGATATTCTTACTCCAGTCAGCAAACCAATGGAACTGAATCTGCCGTTGCCGCATGGCGGTATTGACACACAGCGAGTCGCGATGGAGCGCCTCAAAAGCGTATGCCGTGAAATCGAAGTTGCCCCATCCCATGGAGTTCTCCCGCAGCAGTCGGTCGAAGTCATCGACCTCCGACCACACATACCGGTCGTTGTACTCCAACTGCATGTAGTTCCGCCGCGGGGTAGGCAGATTGACGGAGATGCGCCCCATGCCTTTGGGCAGCCGGTCCTTGAATCCGTAACCCACCGATGCCTCCAGCGAGACGACTTTGGAGAACCGCTCGTTCGTACGGAACGGCAGACCGATATGCACACCCTCGTGCTTGTTGACTTGCAGGATCTCCTCTATATGTCCTATATCCACCGGTGTGCCGGTAGGGATATAGCCGGTAGCAACAATCGTCGCAAACCATTTCGCCGTGCGGATGATGGGGAGGGAGTCCAGCGCCGCAAAAGCACTATCGGCGGACAGACCGTCCTGCGGACTGACAGACCGCTCTGCAGACAGACCGCTCGTATGACTCGCTGACAGACCGTCCTTCGGACTGACAGAATTCGCCAGCCGGGTGGTCAGCAGGAGAGTGGGGAAGACGGTGCCGGGTTGCTCGCCCTGCACGGCGACATCCAATAGGACGGAGATATGCTCGTCGGCAATCGTTCCGTCCGGCGCCAGCGTTTGGCTCAAGTGGAGCGAGTTGACATAGTTCACCGCCACCTCCGCCGGCACGTAGGCACGGATAGACCGCAACGCAAAAGTAGCCGTATCAATCACCATCTCGCCATTGAAAGTGGCATAAAAAGGATTGCGGGTTCGAAAATGAATCGTATCCTCGCCTGCCAGAAAATACCGGTAGTAGAGGTTTCCGGAAGGCGCCAGCGGAGACAGGAACGCATGCCCCATGAGCGATACGGAAGGTGCGTAGAAATTGAGGTTGCCTTCGCCGCCTATCAGTCCCGAATAGTCGGTCGGCGAGAGGATGAGTGCCTGCGTCATCTGATCATTGGCGGGCGTGAACTCTTTGCCCTCGGCGCGGAAAGACTGCGTCTCGCGGTAGAGCGGCAGGATAAACGTCGAGTCCTCCTGACTGATCATGCCGCTTTGCAGGCTGCGCCAAAGAGCCCGTCTCAAATGCCGTTTGGAGATATGCGAGACGTATAACTCCTGCGTCCGGCGAAGGACTGCGCTGTTCTCGGGATGTAGCGTCCGGTCGTTCTCGAGGCGGCGGTCACGTACCTTTCGCAATAATTCCAAAGCCGGGTTCTCATTCGGCGCCACGACAACCTCCGTCAGGGTGGCCACTTTTTCCCGCATGGCTACCTGCAGCCCTGCCATAGCACCCGGTTCGATCTCAAAGCGCTGGGTATAATACCCCACGGCGGAGAAGACCAACTGCGCCTTCGCCTGCATATCTACCCGCAGGGCGTATGAGCCGTTGGCGTCGGATGTCGTGCCGATCTTCGTGCCGCGGAAATGAATGTTAACATTCGGTATCGCTTCACCCGTCGTCTCACTCACGATCTCCCCCACGATGATGGTCTCGACGGCGAAGAGCCAAGAGCCAAGAGCCAAGAGCCCAAGAAGTACTATGTATCGTAATTTCGTCATTGCGTAATGTCGTTATTACGACTGGTTGGCGGGATGACATTTTAATACCGCGTTACGCAGGTCTTGAACGTTCAGATGGGTGTAAATCTCCGTGGTCGCGAGGTCTTCGTGCCCGAGCAGCTGTTGGATGACGCGCAGGTCGGCGCCGTTCTGCAGCAGATGGGTTGCGAACGAATGGCGGAGCGTGTGAGGCGAGACGGTCTTGGCGATACCCGCTTCGGCGCATAAGTTACGCACGATGGTAAAGACCATCGCCCGCGTGAGCGGTCGGCCGTAGCGGTTGACGAACGCAAAATCCCGTGCCTCGGGTTTGACAGGCCAATGTGCCCGATCTTGCATCCAGTACCCGAACCACTCCTCCGCCACCGGAGAGAGCGGCACAAGGCGTTGCTTGGAACCCTTGCCCTCAATCAGCATATAGTGCTCGTCCATATAGATACGGCTCAGCGGCAGATTCACGAGCTCGCTCACGCGCAGGCCGCTGCCGTACAACATCTCCATCATCGCGCGGTTGCGGTGCCCCTCGTTGGAGGAGAGGTCGATGGCTGCCATCATGCGATTCACCTCATCCAGCGTTAGTACCGTCGGGATATGTTTGGATTTCTTGGGTCCCTCCAACAGTTCCGAAGGGTCCTGGTCAATATAATCTTTGTATAGTAAGAACCGGAACCATGAATGGATACCCGCTAACACACGTGCCTGCGTAGCTTCGGAGCGGACTGTTTTGAACTGCTCGAAGATAAACTCCTGTAGTTCATCAAAACTCATCTTCACGGCATCCAGATTGTGTTCCTCGGCGTACGCCATGAGCTTGTCCAGGTCCATCTCATAGCCCTCGATCGTGTTCGGCGAATAGCCGCGTTCCAGACGTAGCCACCGGTGGTACTCTTGGCGGATGGACTTATCGCTCATAGTCTTTTGTGGGGGGTATAGGGCAGTAACGAACCGCCGAAAACGGGGCGGTAGGTGCAATTTTCGCCGCGCGAGTTGCGGTAATAAAGGGTGAAGAGCAGGCTGTCTCCCCGATAGACAAACGAACCGGAGTCCAGAACCTGGATAGATGCCACTTTCCCGTCACCGATGGAGAGGATGTACATCCCGTGCGGCGTGCCCTCATAATCGCGTCCGGCAAGAAAAGTGTAAGGCTGGATGGATGAGGCCTTACCACGACCCTCTCTTAAAGAGAGGGAGGTATATTCGCCTTCCTCCAAAAGACTGTCGGACACGAAGATATCCGACAGATAGAGGTTGTAACCCGTGCCCTCCATCTTGTGGTCCTTATTCAGCGTAAGCCCCTCCGAATAAAGGTCTAACGCCACTACTGCGTATGGCACCGAGTCATAGAAATGACCATAGATCTCCTGATAAGCCAAGTCATACTCGACCGGAAACTCCTGTCTTACCACAGGCGTGGAAGGCTTGCAGGAACTCAACGCAAAAGCGATGATAGCAAGAAGATAAAGAACCTTTTTCATGCAATTTTCATTTTGCGGGTGGGATACCATGCGGCTACAAAACCCAAAACTAACACAATCACAGCGACCAATACGATATCGACTGCCTGAACTTGAACGGGGTAGGCGGAGATGATATACTCCGCGCCCGAACCCAATTTGAGCCATTCGAAATGTTGCTGGCCCAGACATAATAGCACACCGATGACGAGTCCGCCTATCGTGCCGAGTGTGGTGATCAGCCATCCTTCCATCAGGAAGATCCTCCGGATAGTCGGTTCGTCGGCGCCTAAATCCGAAAGGATGCGGATGTCTTCGCGCTTGTCGATGATGAGCATCGAGAGCGAACCGATGCTGTTAAACAGGGCAATGAAGAGGATAAAAACCAGCAGCAGTACCGTCAGCAGTTTCTCTATCTTGAGGATGCGGAAGAAATCCGCCTGTTGCTCATAGCGGTCGAGAACCCGATATCCGGGACCGAGAACTTTCGCTATCTGAGATTTGAGATTCGAGATTTTTACCCCTTCTCTGGGCTGGATGCGCAGGGCCGATGCGGTGCGCTCGTCGTACTCGAAGAGCCGCTGTGCCAGCGGCAGTGATACCAACATCAACTGGTCGTCGTAATCGATCTGGTTGACGGCAAACGTGCCGGCAATGAAGGCATGCTCGTGCAGCAGCGACAGGTCCGGTCGCATGAGGTTGATACGCTCCGTCCGCCGCGGCGCATAGAGATGAAGTGCCCCCGTGAAATGAGCATTGATACCTATCTGCGCCGCCAGACCCCTTCCTAACACCGCGCGCTCGAAGGCACCGTCCCAAACGGAGTAGAAACCGTCGGTGATGATGGAGTCGATATGTGCCGTTTGTGTAAAAAGCGAATCCACGCCCATGACCCGCGCGGGCACTTGATGGTCCTTGTAACGGATGAGAGCGGTCTGCTCCAACTGCATGGAGACGGCCTCGATGTCCTCGCGCGCGTACAAAGAAGCGATAGGCGCCGTGTCGGTGCGCAAGGTGGTACCTTCCGCCGGAACGACCATCAATGCCGGATCGAACTCCGAGAACATACGCTCTACCAGCACGCCGAAACCGTTCATCACGGATAGCACGCAAACCATCGCCGCCGTGACTACCATCACTGCAGCGGCACTAATGCCGGAGACGATATTTATGGCGTTATGCCCTTTCTTCGAAAATAAATACCGCCAGGAAATATGGGATTCGAGATTAGCCATGCAGCAACTCATCAATGCGCTCCATTCGATCGATAGTGGTATCCAGATGGAAGATGATCTCCGGAATAATGCGCAATTGATGGCGCTCCAATGTGCCGAGTTCACCGCGGAAACGGTGTTTGTTCTCTTCAATCAGCGTCATGGTCTGCTCTACCTTGTCCTGAGGAAAAATAGAGAGATAGATGTGCGCAATAGAGAGATCAGGCGTTACGCGCACTTCGCTCACGGAAATCAGTGTTCCGCTCAGCGTGCGCGCGTAACGCAGAAGGATGTCGCTCATGTCTTTTTGAATCAACCGAGCGATCTTGTGTTGTCTAGTTGACTCCATTAAAATTTGTGGCGACCTTCGTCAGCTACGGTCAGTTTCTTACGACCTTTAGCACGGCGCGCAGCCAATACGCGGCGACCATTTGCGGTTGCCATTCTCTCCAAGAAGCCGTGTTTGTTACGACGCTTGCGTTGGGATGGTTGGAATGTACGTTTCATTGTCTTATTAGTATTTGAGTCCTCTCACGAGGACGGGTTTATACGTCAAAAAGCCTGCAAAATTACTGCTTTTTTTTGATATGACCAAATTTTTTCGCATTTTTTTTGCTTTTGACTGCATTTTTAGTCAAAAACCTCCATCAAAACATCCAGAGAACGGGGTGTTTTCCACGTTTCTACGTGTTCTTCGAAATATGCGCATAGTGCGCGAAGTTGTTTTTGACGCTCTGCGCGGGTGTGAGGTAAAATAGGCTCTTCGCTCATCGCAAAACCTAATTTGGCAGCCAGACCTACCAGAAACGATAAATGAAAATTCTGCGGTTCACCCGTCTCGTCCAGCTCCTGTATGGACTGCGCGATATAATCGAACATCGGTTCGTCGCTCATGGGGTGTCTCAGTACATGGTAGAGTACCTCGCTGATGAAGAGCGCGATGGTGCGTTTATAAGGGTCGGTATTGATGGTACGCGGGACAAAAATCAACTGTGCCGTGCGGATAGAACGCTCGTCCGTGGTGAGTTGGAGTATGGAGAGAGGAGTGTATCGGCCGGAGGTGTTCTTCCTTCCTATACCGTACACCATATAATTAATGCGTCCGCCTGCGCGCGTGTAGGTGTGCAAAAGGTGGGCTTTGTCGGAGTGGGGGTGCAACGATAGTACTATCGCGTCAGTCGTGGTGTACATAAAGGCTGTCAATGAGCGCTCCATCGCTCAGACGGTAAGTCTTAAAGAATAGGTCTTTTGGGCAGGTAGTGGACTCTATCACCGAGTATGTCGGAACGGAGTCTATCACCTCCGGGGTATAGAAGAATTGTTGTTTCTTCGGTTTGCCGGCGGTATTGAGTACTACGAACGGCGCGCGGCGCATATAGTTATGATCATGCCCGGCGAGCACGAGATCCGTTTCGCCTAAGGCGTGACGGAAAGCGCTATAGACCAATACGTTCGCGCGGCCTTTGCCTACGGATAGCACCGGGTGATGCATCATCACGACGATAAACCGTCCGTCCTCTTTCGCCTGCGCCATCGTCTCGCGCAACCAGGTCAGCGTTCTTGTCAGATACACCAGACGGTTCAGCGGGTTGGTATCAATCGTAATAAAACGGATAGAAGGGAGATCGACATAATAACTCGCGCCGGGTACACCTGCAGGTCCGTTGGACGGATGGGCAAAAGCATGCTCCCATACGGGAGATAACTCTTTATGCACCCCCTTCGAATACTCGTGGTTTCCCGGCGTAACGATGACCGGCATGCCATAAAGCGACGAGGCGCTCCATTCGCGAAGGAGTAGTTGATAGTAATAATTCTGCCCCCGATCCATCCAGTCGCCTACCTGCGCGAGCGCTTCCGCTTCGGGTACCCTCGCTGCGAGGGTGTCGTAGTCAGCCTGTGTGAGACGGTTGTGGATGTCGCCAAGGACGAGAATAGTGGTCTTCTCGGGCGTCGTATCTGTCGCAAAAACCGGGAAGGTGTAGTCTTGCGTCACTCCCGTCCAGACGGGCTCTTCGGGCATGCCGAACCACGCCTGCCAGCGGAGGGCGCAGAGTACTGCGCCGCCCGCTAACAGAAGGGTTAGGAACACTATGTAGCCCCACTTGCGCATTAGAACGGCAGGTCGCTTGTACCGTCGCCGGCAGAAGCGTCAAAAGGATCTACATTCACCGGCGCACTCTCTACCGGAGCTGCCGCAGGTGCTGCAGCCGGTTGCGCCGGAGCTGCAGCCGGGGCTGCCGGAGCAGGAGCGGCTGCGGCTTGCGTGGTGTCACCCTGTTGGATGCGCCATGCGCGGATAGAGGTGTACCAACGACCGTTGAACTCGCGGCTCTCGATATCGAAACTAACGGTTACCAACTGATCTACATCGCAGGGGTTCTGCTTGATACGCTCCTCACCGAACACCTCGAAATGTACCTTACGGGGGTACTGATCCAGGGTCTCGAGTACGTATGGCTGTACTTTCCACGGGTTGCCGTTACGGCCTATGCCCTCTTGGGCGGGCAGTACTTGGATGATTTTTCCTACTACTTCCATTTCTTTAAACTTTCAACTTTTAACGTTCAACCTTATTCGCCTTTAATAGCTGCTACACCAGGAAGTACTTTGCCTTCGATTGCCTCGAGAAGCGCACCGCCACCGGTGGAGATATACGAAACCTTGTCTGCCAGACCGAACTTGTTGACGCATGCTACGCTGTCGCCGCCACCGATAAGGGAGAAAGCGCCTTCTGCGGTTGCTTCTGCAATTGCGTTACCTATTGCGCGGCTGCCGTCGCAGAAGTTATCGAACTCGAACACACCTGCAGGACCGTTCCAGAGGATGGTCTTGGCGCCCTTGATGGCGTTTGCGAAGTTCTTCTGCGCCTCGGGACCGGCATCCAGACCTTCCCAGCCCTCAGGGATGGCGTTGGACGGGAATATTTTTTTGTTAGCATCATTGCTGAAGCTGTCGCCGCAGATAGCATCCGGAGCGAGTACGAGCTCTACGCCGTTCTTCTTGGCCAACTCCTCTACGCCTAATGCTACATCCAGCTTGTCGAGTTCGACGATAGAGCCGCCGATCTCGCCGCCGTGAGCTTTAGCAAACGTATAGGTCATACCGCCGCAAAGGATCAGTTTATCTACTTTGCCCAGCAGGTTCTCGATGATACCGATCTTCGAACTTACTTTCGAACCGCCCATGATAGCTACGAACGGACGTTTGATATCTTTGAGGATAGCATCAACAGCAGCTACCTCTTTCTCCATCAGGAATCCGAGCATCTTGTTGTCAGCATCGAAATAATCCGCGATGACAGCGGTCGAAGCATGCTTGCGGTGAGCCGTTCCGAAAGCGTCCATCACGTAGCAGTCTGCGTACGAAGCAAGAGTCTTAGCGAACTCTTTCTGGCGTGCTTTCATCTCTTTCTTGGCGGGCTCGTAAGCGGGATCCTCTTTCTCGATACCTACGGGTTTGCCTTCCTCCTCCGGATAGAAACGGAGGTTCTCGAGCAACAATACCTCACCCGGTTTGAGGGCGGCTGCCTGTGCCTGTGCTTTCGCGCAGTCTTCAGCAAACTGAACCGGACGACCCAGCGCTGCAGCTACTGCCTCTTTGATCTGACTAAGGCTGAACTTAGCCTGTACTTTGCCTTTGGGTTTGCCCATGTGGCTCATGATAATCAGCGCACCACCTTCATCCAGGATGTGTTTGAGGGTTGGCAGCGCACCGCGGATACGGGTGTCGTCTGTGATCTTTCCGTTCTCGTCCAGTGGCACATTGAAGTCCACACGTACAATCGCCTTCTTGCCGGCGAATTGATAATCTTTGATAGTCATAATGTGATATTTTATTTGTTATTTGTAATGTATCTTTTCTTTACCAGTCGACGGAGTTCAACCTTCCGCGATACACATCGCTATAAGTGGTATTCCTGTCTTGTCCGCCGAAGAGGTATATATTGTTGTCGCGCACGATGGCGCTTTGTTTCTGTCGTGCCTGATAGACTTCGGGTAGTTGGTTTTTGGTACTGTCTGCTTTGGTCCAGGTTAACCCTTCGTCCGTAGAGATGAGTATGTCGCGACCGAAATAACTCATCTTGTCGTCCACGCCGCCGAAGAGCAGCATCCGGTTGTTGTACCACACGACCGAGATACCGGTCATGCTGGTGAACTGCGGTCGGTCGATGGAGAACTCCTCCATGCGGTACTGTCCTTCGGGCGTCGGATGTTCCGAGTACTCTAAGTGCCATCGGGTGTTCAGACTCTTGCCGTTCTCCGCAAACCCGCCGATGATCATCGCACGCTCCCGACCGCTTGGGCTTTGGAAACAGATAGTGGCAAAATCGCTTACGGGAAACTCCTCCATCGGTTTCAGACCGCTCAGGTGCAGCCCCTCGTCGTCGAAGGTTGCCAACTCGTATTTCCATCCCTCTTTCTGAGTCAGTACCCACACTTCCTCGTTCCAGTAGAGTAGCATTGTCACCACCTCTTCGCTGACGGGAGTGGCAATCCAGATGATACCATCCGTAGAGGTATAAATCGTCTGCTCTTGCGCGTAGTAGAGGGTCTCGCCGTCGGAGATGATCTGCCGCACTTTGGTACCTGCCGGCAGACCTGTAGGTGCCTCTTCCGGACCCCAGTTGGAGCCGTCCGGAGAACGATAGACTTTGAGCTCAAAACCGTTGGAGACGATCATCACAAAATCGCCGTTTTGCTCCACCACGCGTTGCTCGGCGTCCTCCGCTACTCCGAAGCCGTCGAAGATCTTCTCCCATGTATAGAGGTCCGGATCCACCTGATGAACTGTCGGACGGATCTCATAAACCTTGGTGTTCGTCTTGTCCGCGGAACGGATTGAGAGATATATAGGGGTCTTGGTAAAGTCGAGCGTATCATATCCCGTGAGCAGGCAAACGGTGTCCGGGAAAATGAGGGACGAAGCGCTCGGCGTAGCCGCAAACACGAACCGCGGTACTACGCGGTGCAGGTCCGTCCCGTAGAGCATCGAGTCCTTGTTCCATACCAGACCCGTGTCCAAACGCTCTTCCACGGTGAACACCGCTTGAGCCAAACCCGGCATGGAGTCCACTTTCGCAAAAGAGAAAGCGTTCAGCTTCGCTACGGAGGAAGGAGCGGTGGTCGAGCTGGAATTATCGCATCCGAGAAGTATTATCGCAAAAAAACAAGTAATTATGTATAAAAATTTGCGCATGTTAAATATTTTTTGTAATTTTGCACCGCATTGAGCAAAGTGCTCGGGTTTATTAGTCAAATATATTTATTACTCTATGTTGTTTGAATCACAAATTCATGATCTTTTAATGTGGCTTCCTTGGTGCCGTATTCGTCGCGAGCAGGCATCTCTTCGAGCCATTGTGGAGCAGCAGCGCCGAATGATGAAGCCGGAGGAGGTCGCTTCGCAGTCTGAGTTGATCATGCGTCAGATCGAGCAGATGACGGCTTTCCGTGAGGCGAAGACCGTGATGCTTTATTACCCTATCCGCAACGAGGTGGATCTGCGTCCGTTGCTCGCCAAGTATGAGGGTCAAAAAACGTTTCTTCTTCCTGTTACCCATCGCCACTCGATGGAGGTGCGTCCTTATGAGGGAGAGGAGATGATGCGCAAGGGGCATTTAGGAGTTCCCGAGCCGCAGACTGCTACCTATAAAGGACCCATTGATTTGATTCTTGTGCCCGGTGTCGTGTTTGATAACCATTGCCATCGTATAGGTCGTGGAGGTGGTTATTACGACCGGTTCCTCGCTCGTCAGTCAGCTAAGAAGGTGGGCGTCTGCTACTCCTTTCAGTTGCATAAGCACACTATCCCGCACATGTATAACGATCGGAGGATGGATCGTGTGGTCACTCCTCAGTCAACCATTGGATAGTAGGCTGGCTGTCTTGTATTCGTTTAAGCTCTCTGTCGGTTTCGGCGGAGAGTTTTCTTTCGCCTTTGCGGTAGTAATAGATCACGCCGTATAGCTGGCATTTCATCATCTTCGCATACGGCAGTTGATCCTTATAGTACTCCTCCACGAGGTTCCATATATTCAGTATGATGGCGTCCGCTTGTGCGCGCAGAGGCTCCAGATCGCCGTGCACACGCTCGCTGTTCTGGATATGAAACGTATGTTGGCGTTGGTGCTCGCAGAAGATGTCGTAGTGCACCTTCACTTTGTTGATGGCGGGGTTGTAGATCGGAAAACCGCCATTAGCCATACGTTTCTGCTCGCCTTCGATGATCTTCTTTCCCCATTCCAAAAGGTACTCCTCTGTCGATAGATCCGGCACGATGTGCTGGTGAGGATCCAGACCGTAAAGCAGCTTCTGCTCTTTCTTGATCTCCCCGCGGATGACGGAGAGGTTGAGCACCTGAATGAAATGCGAGATATACATTCGCGCGTTCTGAACGATATGGCGGTACTGCTTGTTGGCGTTCACGGTGGAGGCGTAGTTGTCCTTGGATTGCATCACGATGTTCTCAAACTGTACTAAGAACCGCTGCGCTTCACTTAGCATCTTGTACGGTATAACCTGCTCGGTGTAGTCGGCTCCCTGCGCGCGTTGGATTGCGTTCTGCAGTGCGTGAAGGCGAGCTAAATCCGTGTTGGGTAATCGACGATAAGGCATCTTGTTATTTACGATTTAAACATTTACCATTTGTTCATTTAACTCTTTCTGGTAGCGAGTCTCTCTGCTAACTCGCGGAGGGTCTCTGTCGCGTCGTTCTGCGGCAGCTTGTCCAGCTGAGCGAGGGCAAGAGCGGTCTGCTCCTCCATCACCGCTTCGCTTGCTTCGCGTACGCCCAGACGGGTGAAGATCTTCGTCACGGCAGCAATCTTCTCTGCATCGCGGTCGGTCGCCATCATCCATTGCAGCAACTCCGCGCGGCTCTCTGCGTCTGCCGTCCCTAAAGCGGTGAGAAGAAGGAAAGTCTTTTTGTTCGCACAGATGTCGCCGCCGATAGCTTTGCCGAAAGTCTTCGGATCGCCGTAAACGTCGAGGATATCGTCCTGGATCTGGAACGCCAGACCAATGTGCAGACCGTACTGGTAGAGTGCCTCTTGTTGCGACTCATTCGCTCCGGCTATATAGCCGCCGATCTTCATCGCGTATGCCAAAAGCACGGAGGTCTTCTTCTCTATCATCATCATGTAATCCTCGATGGTCACGTGACTCGCGTGCTCAAAATCCACATCGTACTGCTGACCCTCGCACACGCCGGTAGCCATCTCGTTGAACATCTCCAATGTCCTTCGTACTTTGTCACTTGGTACTTTGGCTATCAGCTTGTACGCCTCGATGAGCATCTGGTCGCCCGAGAGGATAGCTGTGTTCTCGTCCCATTTGACATGTACCGTCTCACGGCCGCGACGCACGGACGCTTTGTCCATCACGTCGTCGTGCAGCAAGGTAAAGTTATGGAATACCTCCAAGGCTAACGCAGCAGGTATTACATCGTCTATCACGCCGCCGTTCAGCAGACCGCCGTTGATGATCGTCTCTGCTGCTAAAATCGTCAAGGTCGGACGCAAACGCTTGCCGCCGGATGCCAACGCGTACTCGATCGGCTCGTATAACCCTTTCGGCTCCTTCTCCCAATGTAGGGATTCTATCGCTTTGTTGATATCAATCATTTTTATCTATATTCAGTCAACGAAGTGGTCTTCTATGATATCTGTCAGCACATCCTTGATGTCGAGTCCTGCCGCGCGAACCTGCTGCGGGATGAAACTCGTGGCGGTCATACCCGGCGTAGTGTTTACCTCTAACAGATTAATCTGATCGCCGGTGATGATCCAATCGACGCGGATGATTCCCTTGGCGCCGATGATATCGTATAGACGCAGGGTCTCGGCTTGGATCTTGTCGCGGATAGCGTCAGGAATACGCGCCGGCGTAATCTCGTCCACTTGCCCTTTGTATTTGGCGTCATAATCGAAGAACTCATTCTTCGTTACGACCTCCGTAATCGGGAATGCCACCGCTTTCTCTTTGGTCTTATACGCACCGCAGGTCACTTCCGTGCCCTTCATGTACGACTCGCAGATCACCTCGTCTCCCTCCCGGAAGGCGCGCTCGATGGCGGGATAAACATCCTCTACCGTCTTCACCTTCGTGCAGCCGAAAGACGAACCGCCTACGTTGCTCTTGATAAAACACGGCAGTCCTAAGGTGTCGGCTATCTTCTGCGCATTGGGCCATTTCTGGCCGGCACGAAGCATGAGGCTGTTCGCTATATGAAAACCGAAATAGGAGAGATAGTGGTTGCAGGCGTATTTGTTAAACGTCAACGCTGCGGCCAATACTCCGCAGCAACTATACGGCAGACCGATCATGTCCAGGTATCCCTGCAGAATACCATTCTCGCCCGGCGTGCCATGGATAGTGATATACGCGAAGTCGAACGTGTGCTTCACGCCCCCGCGCGTAAAAGAAAAATCATTCTTGTCTATCGGCTCTCCGGCTAAGGACAGTACCTCCGGGTTGGAACCGTCAAAGGCAGGAATGGCCTGCCAGTCTTTCCCCTTCAGACGGACGACCGTAATGTCATACCGCTCCTTGTCCATGAAGGAGTATAAACCCGAAGCGGAACGCAGCGACACCTCGTGTTCGCTGCTGTCTCCTCCGGCGATAATGGCTATTTGTCTTTTCATTATATATAATTTTCAATTTACAAATTACGAATCACAAATTTGTCTCTCCCCCTCTATGGGGGAGCTGGTAGGGGCTATTTCTTCGTCGCTTCTATCTTGACGTGCCCGTTTCCGGTGATGGAATAACTCTGGAATGTCCCGATCCCCATCATATTGGCGTCGCATACCATCTTGCCGTCCGTGAGTGTGACGGGTGGGTAGGAAAGCGCCATCTGCAAGGACGCCAGTTCGTTTGAATAACTAACGGAGTTGTTTTCCAGAGTCAGCTGGTTGCCGGTCACGATGGCATGGATCGAGTCTTTCTCGCCATAAATGGCACCCACGATGGCCACTTTGTTTTCTTCCTCTTCTTTGACAATCTCGAAGGATCCTTCTCTGTCCAGAGGCAAGGAGTAGATTTTTACTCCGGCTGCAAAGATGTCCAGGTTTCCGGTAGAGATGTAGTCGTATTCGCCTACAAAGGCATCCCTCGAATTTTCAGGACTCTTCTCTTCCGGTTCATCGGACGAGCAAGAAACCATTCCCGGAAGGAAAATCACAACCATCAGAGGAAAAATCGCTGCCCTTTGTATGTATTTTCGTACTCCCATATTATTCCTAATCTGAAATCGGCTGCAAAGTTACTAATTTTTTTTTACATACGCAAGCGCGCGCGCATTTTTCTTTATTTTTATGCTTTAAAGACTACTTTTCCCTTTTTCCCGCTTGTATTTATACCGCTCCTCTGCTATGTATATAATACTGTCCTATACCTATCCAATACCTATTCAAAACGTAAATACGGCGATACTCTTTGTATCTCTTCCTCCGTCATTTCCGGCAGCGCGCGCAGATCTTCTATGGACTCCAGCCGTACCTTCTTTCTGCGAAGCGTATAGATCGCCTTCGCCTGCTCGTACCGTATATAGGGATGTCGCTGCAAGCGGTCGATAGAACATTGATTGACATCCATTCGTTGTACTGCCTCCACGTCCGCCGTGAAGCGGTATAGCAAGGTATCCAGACTCAGTTTTTCGAACACCTCATCCTTCAGCTGCTCCGGGCTGTAGAACCCTCCCAGACGCTCCCGATATTGCACGATCTGCACCGCCGTGTAACGTCCGATCCCCCGGATAAGTTGCAACTCCGCTGTGTCACAATGATTGAGGTCCAGAATCGTGTCTTTCTTCACCCGTGGCGCAAAAGACTTCATCCCCACGGAGTCCCGCCACAGCGAATCGGCTTTTCGCATCGAGTCCCATCGTGCCTGCCGCTCGATCTTCCATTGCTCATGGCGTATCGAATCTGCCATAAAAAACGAATCGTACTTCGCTTCCCGGTCGGCTTTCCATTGTACGAATCGCATCGAATCTGCCTGCCTGATGGAGTCTCTTCTTTCCGCCCAGGGCTTTTTGGCCGGTTTCTTCTCCTCTTCATCCTCCTGTACTGGCCATACGGCCATCACAATCCATGCGACGAGGGCTAAACCCAAAAGGATAGCACCGGCTTTGCGTTGTTCTGGGGCAAGAATCATAGGATAATACTCTCTACTGTGCCATCGGCAAGATGAGTGGTGATATGTTCTCCCGGAGCGAGCTCGGCTACGGACCGAACGACCTTTCCGTCCTTCGTCAGAAGCGAGTAGCCTTTGCGATAAAACACCTCCGGGTTGCAGGCCGCAAGGCGTTGTTCCAGCAACTCTACGCGATGGCGGCGAAGCATAATCTGTCTATCCGCCGTACGACGGAGCCGCACAAAGAGGTCCGCAATCCGCGTGGCTTGTGTCTCCATCCGATGAATCAGCCATTCGGCAACGGCGGTAGGTGTCTTCAGCGCCTCATACGCCACCAGATCCAAAACGGAGACATCCCGCGTATGGCCGATGCCGGTCAATATCGGCAACTCGAATTGCGCGCAAACGGCGCAGAGCTCGTAGTTATCGAAGCACGACAGATCCGATGTCGCGCCTCCTCCCCGGATGATTACGACAGCATCAAAGACCGGCTTTGCTGACTGATCGCTAACGCAGACAGAGATCTCTTCTAACGCTGCAATAATCGACTTTGGCGCTCCGTCGCCCTGCATGGTAGCACCGAAGAGGGTCGTCTCAAACCCATACGGACTGTGCTCTAACTGATGTCTGAAATCCTCATAACCGGCGGCAGAAGGCGAAGAGATAACCGCAATCTTCCGAATGAGCGTCGGTAGCGGCAGGAGTTGTTGCGCCTCGAGAAGACCGTCCTTCTCCAGCTGCGCAATCGTCTGCTGCTTGAGCCGCGCGATGTCTCCGATAGTGAAAGTAGGATCGATGCCTACGATAGAGAGACTCAGTCCATATACCGGATGAAAATGCACCTCGCACTCTACCAGCACCGACATCCCTTTTTGCAGTGACATGCCGGTCTCCGACTGAAAATAGCCGCAGAGCATCTCTTTCGTTCCCGCCCAGAGCGTTGCACGCATCTTCGCACCCTGACCGCCTGCGGATGGCGCGTCAATAAGGTCCAGATACATGTGCCCCCCGCGCTCCATGAGCGAACTGATCTCCGCCTGAACCCAGTAGGTCGGCGCGAGGGACGAATCCAACGCCTCGCCTATCTCAGCGCATAGTTCGGAGAGCGTGTATCGGATCATAGAGAAGAGAGATTAATGGTTGGCGGGATCGCAGAGGATACAATGTTCCTGAGGCTGGAAGCCGAAGAGGAAAGTCACGCGGAGACCTACAGAGAGGTTGCGAACCCAGTGCTTGGATGCGTCTTGAGTTGAGAACACATGCTCCGCCGAGTAGGTCGAGAAGTCATAGATCGACTCCATGGGGGTGTCGTAGAAGACTTTATTGCCCTCCGGACAAATAGAGAGCAGCCCGCAGTCCACGAACCCTGCTATACGGATCCTGCCGTCCAAACGGTCCGACGGCCGCGAGCGGTAGTTCTTGATACTCTGCCGCGTGTTATACTCGTAGCCTATCTCCGCATGTGCGGCAAGGTCGAACTTCAGAGCGAGTCGTTCTCCCTTTCGCTCGAGGGGTACGTCTTTGCGGAAGCCATGGTTATCCATCTCCTCCCATATACCTACATATCGCTCGTACTTGCCCGATGTCGAGACGTTCATCGTCTGACGCGTATTGCCCCAGAACGCGTATCCTGCATGCAAACCCGCCAGGAAATAGCCGATGCCGCGGGAGCCGAAGAAATAATGACCTACGTATAGAGGAATACGTCCGTATAGCTGCTGCGAGATGTCCTGTCGGTCCGCAAAATGATGCTTGAGAGTGAACTCCGTCGGATATACGGACGACCATGTATCTACCATGTGCTCGTGGTAGATAGAGGTGTCGGCGATGTTCGTGAAGACCTTCTGATAAGCGACACCTACGCCGGTTTGGATGATCAATCCGGAGTACTGGTACTCGTATAGGAAGTGCAGCCCGATCAGACCGCCGCCGGGTGTGGTCTTGGCGGCCGGCATAGAGGAGAAGAAGGTGCTCCATCCTCCATCTACCGAGAATCCTATCAGATGATGCGAACCCGAATACTCCGAGGCATGCAGACCCATGAGCACGTCCGTCTGGTTCTCTACGTCTTTGGTAGAGAACCCTTTCGCTTTGCCTAACTCATACTCGCTCTGGCCGGAGACTGAGTATCGCCGCTGCGCCCATCCGATGGAGGCAAACAGACAAAGCGTCAGAAGGAGGATATATCGCAGTTTGGACATTTTTGACTTACTAATACTTTGATTGCTCTATAGGGTTCTTCGGGGGTGTCGTTCGACCATAGTTGAACGATATACAATCCCTCGACTGCCGGGATGGCTACAGGGGTGACAGGCGCGCGGAAGACGCCTTCGGTGACAAACGCTCCTTCCGAGGTCGTGACGCGGTAAGTTCCGTCTTTGCGCGAGAGGATATGAGCTGTCGGATTGCCTACTACCAGACAGGTCGGCGTGACAGCGAGATAACCCTTGCGCGGTGCGAAGTCATCGACGATCGGATTAGCTACTGCTACGACAGGGCAGGTCGGGAACGCTTCTTTCTCATTCGGACGGGTGAGCTCAACGTGGTACTCCGCACCGACGTTCAGACCCATCGGCAGGTACAGATAGGGCTTGGTCTGCCCTACGAGCAACGAGTCGCCCTCAAACCACTGATACTCGGCCCACTGATATCCGCCGTTATAAGCGGAATCCAGAAGGGCTATCACATCGCCGTAACGCTGCTCGGTGATCCATCTCGGATAGGACATAGTAACCTCGATGGGGAAGTGCATCAGGCTGTCGGAGAGACATACGCCGTTCTCGAAGGTCACTACCGCATAATACTTATCCGGACGCGGATATTCTTCGCGGATATCAATACGCGGAGTGGGGATATCTAACTCATACTCCTCGCCCGCAATCAGTCCTGCCGCCATAGGTATCTGTTCCTGGTTCACGAATCCTGCCTCTTGCGCCACTGAGTCGTAAATGACGTTATATAAGATCGGTTGGAACTCTCCTTGATAGCGGTAACGCAAGGTATAGGTATAGTCGGCGCCTGCGTCGTTGACGCAAACCGGTTCGGGCACGAGCGTGACCTCCGTATGCGGGATCGTGACGAGCGTGAGACGGTAGTTAACCATGCATCCCCACGCGTTCTCACGCCGCTCCAGATACGCATCCGGTTCCGTCAGGATGCGGTCGAAGAACCGGTATTGCTCGCCGATACAGATCGTATCCGTCCATACGGAGTCCGCACTCGGACCGATCACCAGATGCAGGTACATCACGGAGTCGCAATGACCGATAGTAGTATGAGTACGCAGGGTGTCGAAGAACTCCCGCGGCTGGCTCCAATGACGCGAGTCGGCTATCTCGGCGTTATAACTCTTGCCGTTCCACTCAAACTCGTCGCCCAGACACTTCCGCTCCTCTACCGGTATCTCGTAGGGCTGATCGACGAAGACATGGAGGTAATAGCTGGAGTCGCAACCGTTGACGGTTGTACCATGAATCGTGTCGTGCAGATGGGTGGTGACAAGGGAAGAATACGTGTTCCCGTTGAGATCCCATTCAAACTCATCACCGGTACAGATCGCGGTGTCGGTGTAGAAATGATACGACGGCGCGATATGCAGATACAGGGTATAGGTAGAGTCGCAGCCGCAACCCTTCGTCTTGAGACTGTCGTAATACAGGAAGTCTCCCGGCGTGTCGCCCGGGATGAAGGAGATCGGTTTGCCGTCCGCGTCGCGCAGGGCGAGCGTGTGCTCCTCCGTCTCGCCCGGACTGATCCAGCGATAGACGTCATCCATCTGGCATATCGTATCGTATTCAACGAGCGATTCTCCGTAGAATGGCGCGAACGTCAGGTCGAGATGGTACACATCGCCGCAGGCGGACAGATCGTCCTTATAGATGGCCTCTACGTATTTCAGACCGCCTCCACGGTAATAAATCGTCTGGTAGTGCCATTGGAGCGTGTCGTTCATACAGAGGACGGTGTCATAACTCCAGTATCCTGCCGGCAGAATCTCCAGGTATAGCACATAGACGGAGTCGAACATCTGCCTGCCGACAGTATAGTTGACGGAGTCGTAGTAGAATCCGGTATGTTCGCGGTTGAGGTTCATCCGTCCTCTCCAGTTATAGGCGGTATTGGAGCATACGGCGGTATCAAAGCGGAACTCATAGGTCGGGAAGACACGGACGGTGTCATGTACGATGGAGTCGCAGCCCGAAGCCGTCCTCAGCGTGTCGATAAAGAGGTACTCGCGCATAATACGTCCCTCTGCCTGCGAGTAGTCCACCGGCGTACCGTCGTCGTAGTAATGGAACTTCTCGCCGGATACAGGCTCTAATGTGTGTTGGCGGGCGTAGGTGTCTCCGCCGAAATGCCAGGTGGTGTTGTTATCTCCGATTGAGTCGGTCAGATAGGTGTATTGTACCTCGCAGATGGTCACATGTACGTAATGGGTACTGTCGCAGCCGTTGACGGAGGTGTTCACTACCGAGTCGTAGTGATGGGTACCTTCCGATCGGTTGATATAGACTACCCGCGGATAGAGAACCTCCAACTCGGCGGGCGTGATGCCGGCGGCTTCGTAGTCGAAATCATAGCCGACGAAGAGCGTTTTCGGCGCAGTAAAATGCGAGACGGTGTCGTTCGACGCCAGGCTCACATAATCCTCCAGATGGACATATCGGTTGTTATACGTCGGATGGATCGTCAGAGTAAGCGTCCAGACGCTGTCGCATCGTACTTGTTTCGCGATGCCGGTTTTGGGATTCGTGTAGATCGTATCCGTCCGCATGCTATCAACGACAATCACCTCTCCGTGTTTATCCGTAGGGATCGTACTTACCGCCTCTCCGTCGATGAACAGCCGGTGCTCCACGGCGTTGTCATTCGGCATGTGGCCGGACCAGGGATAAGGTGCTCCCTGGCATATCTCATCCGCCTCGCTAAACGTGTAGCTCGGGTACGAAGTCAGGCGAAGCACATAGATGGAGTCGTATCCTAATTCCGTCTTGAGGCTGTCGTAGTAGGTCTTCTCCTGATAGGGTGCCGGCAGGTCGGCTATAGTGATAAGGGTGTCCTGTCCTGTGATCGGGCTGGTGATCGTCCAGGAGTACGTACCGCAGTTGGCGCAGCTGACGTCATAAGTGGTGTCGCGGAAGGTCTGACCTACCAGCAGGCGGAGGGTGCGAACCGAGTCGCAGCCATGCGTGCCCACCAGCGTCGTCGTCAAGGAGTCCACGACGATAGTCCGACCGCTCGGACATACGACTACCGGTAAGTGGTCAGGGTTGTCAAACTCCGCCTTCTCACCGGCATAGATACGCATCTGATGCGCTACTTCCCAATGGATGGTATCTTCGCTGGACATCTGCCGCGGGAAGGTCTGATCATAGGTCGGCAGCACGACGAGCGTGCGGTGGATGATCGAGTCGCAACCATGGATCGTGGTCAACGGGTCTTCTAACTCGTACGTGCCCGGCGTGTTGACAGGCTGCAGATGACGCGTGTTCCATTCCTCATGACCCGGGGTGGACCAGTCGTAGTAGGCTACGCTGCCCAATACTTGGCAGACCGTATCGTTCGCTTCGCGCTCGTCGAGGTAGATAGGATACACCTTCACGCGGTGCAGTACCATCGAGTCGCAGCCATAGATCTTCGTCTGGTCGTGTATCGTTAGTTCGTACGCCTGACCGGGCGTCCACCGGTTATCCGGCGTGTTATAATCCGTGCCGTAGAAATGGTAGATCTCATTGGCGCAGACGAAGGTGTCCTTGCGCTCGGCGATATAGGTGGGATGCACTGCGAGCGCAAAAGTGAGGATTGAGTCGCAGTCGTAACGCGACTTCAACTCCCGCCGGGTAGTGTAGGTAGGCGTGTTGATGAGTTTGCCTGTCTTGCCCGCTGGGATCTCTCCCTGCCATTTATAGCCGTAGTAGAGCGTGTCCTGCCATGAGACGGAGTCGTCGTCGCAAATACCTCTGACGGTCGGTATCTCGTAGGGCTTGCCTACGGTCAGACGCAGGACGCATATCGAGTCGCACCGGCAGGAGGTGCGCATCGTGTCGTAATAATGGAAGATACCGTCGCGCGTGACAGGGATGGCGTTGAACTTGGAATGACCCTCCCAGGCGTAGGTCTGCGCTGTGTTGGCAGGATCCCAGCAGATGGTGTCGTACGTCATCTGGTCATGATAAACGGTATCGATATAGAACGTCACCTCGTCCTCAAACGAACACATCTTCCCGTACTGCCCGTAGTCGTTATAGCCGTAGATATCGACCGTGCCGGTATAGACGTAGGGGGTGTTGCACCGCTTGCCGTTGGAGTCAAAGAACTGCGTGTAGTTCTCGTTGGTGTACGTATAGGTCTTACCTTGACATACGTGGATCGTATGTTCCTGACCGGCATCGCTGACGAATTGCAGGTGGAGGATATTCCGCACGCTGTCGCATTGGCCTCCCGGGCATCGCTCGCAGGGGTTATAGCGCACGGTGTCGCGGAAGGTATAGAGCGAGTCTTTCGTCATCGTGTTGGCGTCGAAGACCGCTATCAGACGACCCGAACCCGGCTCGCGCCATTCGTAGGTACTACCCATGGACATACATTGGTTCTGCCGCTTGGTGTTGGTATAAAGACGCATCACTTTCAGATGCAGCCGCATCACCGAGTCGCAGCCGTTATAATCCGGACAATACGGGCGGAACTCGTCGAAATCCGGAGCGTTCATACATTCTACGGCGCGCAGCGTGTCGTAGAGTACGGTGTCCGCCTTCGGCCAGCTGTTGTTACGGCTGTACCGCTCGAAGAACCGTCCGAAATTCAGGTACTTCGTTCTTTCTTCGCAGACTACCGTGTCCTCCTCTGTATAATACCGGGGACAGACGTAGATCTTAATCGTGCTCAGCGAGTCGCAGCCGTTGCTGGATATATAGTGGCGTTGGAAAGTATGGGTACCCAAACCGATGTTGTACTTCCATTTATCGGGGTTCACCGTCCCGGAGGTAGTGGCGATAAACGAGGTGTGGTCTTTTTTCGTCAGGTCGTATAGCGAGAGGTCGCTCTGCGAATAAAGACTGTCGTAGAAGAACTGCAGCGTGTCTCCGATACAGATGGCGCGCCAGGTGGTGTCGTTGTACTGGCGGAGAACACGCACGATCGTATTGAACGTGTCACGCTCCCATTTCTCCTCGGGGATGTCGCAGAAGATAGGCTTGCGCAGCAATATTCCGCGCACCTCGAAATCTTCATAAGGCGCGTTGTTCTGCTTGATTGGCAGCAGGTGGAACTGGTGGCTCAACTCCGGCCGCGGTACATCGGCGGAGAGCTGCTCCAACGGATCGAAATAACCTCTGCCTTGTATCGACCCCTCTATCTCCCATTTTACCTTGTACCAGGTATTGTAGGTCTTGATCGGGAATGTCAGGATCGTGCTGTCGCAGACGAAGACGGAGTCCAACTCATATCGATCGTTGTCCTTCAGCACCTTGTCCAGATACCAGCCGCCTTCGGTCGGGCTGACGCCCTTGGCATTCCAGTTGGAGCGGTTGCTGTTGTGATGCACGTTGTATTGCGGACCGTCGTCGAGCAGGAACAGCGAGTCTTGCTTCGGCGTGAAGTCATAGCCGACAGGGTAGAGGTAAGCCTCGCCTTCGCCGATACCAAAGGTGTATCCCGTGAATACTTTCTCCGGCGCGGTAATGATATGCGTTCCGTCTGTTATTTCGCGGGTTAATTGCGAATAGGCATTGTTTGCCGGTATTGTTTTCCATCCGGTTGTGGCTACTCCGTCGAGTAGGATAGAGCCGGTCTTGGAGGTCGGCGCCACGAGGTTGATCATATGGGTCAGCAAACCGTCTCCGCCGTTGTAGGTATGAAAGATGGTAGTATCCGTCAGAAACTCCAAGGGCGGTATCAATGTCATGGACGGGTTACTGGGCAGATGGTTGTTGCCGTCATCATCGTACCAGTTGTTTACGCCGGCGCTGGTCGAAGAGAGGTAGACCTGTACCGGTTTGGTCGCTGTGACATAAAAGGAGGAGTTCTGCGGCGAGGTGTTGTTATATGCCTGGACCATACGTTGCATGAACGTCTCGCCGCTATTCAACGTATGGACGGTTGGCGCATTGGTGCCGCGGTTGAGGGACACTTCCGTACCGTCCAGAAGCGCCACAATTCGCATGATGTTCAATTGCGTATTGGCGGCCGTCATAGGCACGATGAAGTTCTTTCCCCACTTGGTTACCGGCAATAACTGATCGTAGGCATGGTCGTTACTCAGACCTTGCTGATTAGGTACGATAGCGTATTGGTTTCCGCTCCATACGGCTATCGGCTGGTCCGCACAGATGGTCGATCCGGATAAGTCAATCACATCTTCGGGGTTTGTAGGATCCGGAGCCTTGGAGCGGACGATGTATATTTGTTTGGAGCCGTTTAATGTCACGTTCAGATCCATGGTGTTTCCCTTGCGGCTGTTGACCTTGAGAGTCATGGTGACATTCGTCCGGCCCGGCTTCGTGGACATGATCACAAACTCCGTTGCTGTAGCGTCTGCGTCGTTCGTCTGCACCATATATTCCGTGCCAATCGCCTCTACCGGCAGGATATGGGCACCGTCAAAACTGAACGATCCCGGTGCTCCCATCTGGTTAATCGAATAGAGCGTAAATAGCTCATCTACAGCGCTATAGACGCGGATACCTTTCTCCAATACCATCTCTTCTTCCGCTGCGGAAGGGTTCCAATAGACAGCCTGACGGTCAATCTCAATCTCGATTGACCCGTTTGCCGATACCGGGTAGTTCTGGGTAGCTCCGTTCGGCATCTCTACCACGATCGTATTGCTCTTGCGCGAACTGGCGATCAACAACAACTTTAAGTCCGTAGAACTGGGCTCGCTACCGCCGTTCGGAAGCCATGCTACGAAAAACTCACGACCTTCCGTACTCGTCACGTCCGGGAGAGTCCTCGAGGCAGCGGACTGACCCCATATCAAAACCGACTGACAAAAAGCCAGTAGGAACACGAGTACTATGTGTAGCTGTTGCTTCATTCGTCAATACTTTCTAATATAGAAATCTAAACCGGGCGCAAAGTTACAACTTTTTTTTGACATACGCAAGCCCGCACGTATTTTAAGTGCTTTTTTTCGGGAGAAACAACAAAAATAATGACAAAAGGATATAATACACTACTACCATCCCTTCGCTTGCATGGGCGGGAAACGAACTCCCCGGCAGGTGCTCAATCCATCCCGTAGTGCGATTCATGAGCCATGCCAGACCATAGGTCAGCTTGCTGAAAAGCACGCCGATGGTGCTCCCTCCTAAACTGATGGATACCAGCCCGCAAGGAACCAGGATCGTAGCGATCGGTAATACAATCAGGTTGGTCAGAAGAAAATACGTACTCACCTGCCCGAAATAATGGATCGTGACAGGCAGCGTACCTACCTGCGCCGCCAATGAGACCACGATGATGCCCCCGAAAAAAGAACCGACTTTGCCTAAAAACGTATTTCGATATCTCGATACTTCGATCTCTCGATATATCGATTTGTTAACGATTATTACGATTGCCGTGGTGGCGGCAAAAGAGAGTTGAAAACTGACGGACCATAGATCCGTAGGCCGTGTGGCGAGGATGAGGAAGGCGGCGGCAGCGATCGTGTTGAGCGAGAGAGCCTGGCGATAGACCATTCGCCCGATCTCGAAGAGCGTCACCATCACCACGGCGCGGACAACCGAAGGAGTCATGCCCGTGAGCCAAGCATAACCCCACATCGCCGCTATAATGACCAGGCTGAGCGTCCGGCGACCTATGCGGTTCTCATGCATGGGTCTGAACCGGCCGCCGAGCGTCAGCAGCCATACGATCACCCCGTATAAGATACCCGTATGCAGACCGCTGACCGCTAACACATGCGCCGCTCCCGAGACCTGAAAATGCTGCCTCAGCTCCTTGCGCAACGCCTCTTTGTAGCCTAACGTCAGCGCACCTACCGTCGCTAACTCATCGCCCTCCAGACCTGCCGAGGCCAAGCGACCGTAGAGCCGCTCCTGAAGGGCGTTCGGCGCAGGACGCGGAGGGTACTTCGGCGGGGGGTCTATAAATAGCAAAATTGCTGCTACCAGCGGCAGCAGCAAGATAACCATAGGATAAGCGCGTAACTTTTCTTTCATTCTTTCATTCTTTCATCCTTCGGATGGCTTCTTCGGGATCCTTGGCGCCGAAGACCGCACTTCCCGCTACGAGCGCATCGGCGCCTGCGGCAAACAAAGAGGCGGCGTTCTCCGTGTTCACTCCGCCGTCGATCTCGATCAGGGTCTTCAGTCCGCGGCGGGCGATCTCTGCTTTGATGAAGCGGATCTTGTCCATCGTCTCGGGAATGAATTTCTGCCCCCCGAAGCCCGCAAACACGCTCATCAGCAGAACCATATCGACCTCCTCCAGATACGGCACTAAGCGCTTCACGTCGATATCCGGATTGATCGTCAGGCAGGTCCTGACGCCTTTCTTCCGGATCATCTCCAAGATCGGCAGCGGGTCCTCTACCGCCTCCAAATGGAAGCCCACCGACCATGCGCCGGCATCGCAGAACCGCTCTACGTATTTCTCCGGATGAACGATCATCAGATGTACGTCCAAGGGCTTCGTGCAGTACTGCTTGAAAGGCTTCATCAGCGGAAAACCAAAGGATATATTCGGCACAAAAGTGCCGTCCATCACATCCACATGAAGCCAGTCCGCTTCGCTGCGGTTGATCATCTCCAAATCCTCTGCCAGGTGTCCGAAATCCGCGGACAATACACTCGGTGCTATTATTCTCATATCAAATCCTAAATTTGAAGTAATCGTGCCCTTGTGGCTAAGAAATCCTAAATCCTAAACGGTGACGTCAGTCACCAACTTATATCCCTTATACCTTACGGCGATAATCTCATACCCTATCGGCCTTAAGAACTGCCGCAGGTGGTTGATATAGACGCCTAAGGAACGTGCCGTGAAGGCGTTGTCTTCTTTCCATAGGGCGCTCAGGATCTTATGCTTCTCCACTACCTCCCCCTCGTTCCGGCAGAGCATCAGCAGCAGGTCGCTCTCCCGCGAAGAGAGGTGCTGGCCGTCCAGACTCTGATGAACCGAGTTGAAGACGTGGGTGCCGAGTTGGAATACTTTCTGACGGTTCTCTTCATAGGCTCTTATCCGGCGCAGGACGGCTTCTATACGGCATATCAGCAGATCCATCGAGAAGGGCTTCGTGATATAGTCATCCGCCCCTAACTCAAAGGCGCGCATCTGATCCTCCCGGTCCGAACGGGTAGAGAGAATGAAAACCGGCATCTTGGGCATCCGGTGACGGAGGCTCTTCAATAACTCGTAGCCGTTCATGCCGATACCTTGTATCTCCATCAGAACGACATCCCACGGCGCACCGTGGAGACGCTCGAGACCTTCCTTGGCGGAACCCGCCATCGCCGCCTGATAGCCGCGGCTGACAAGGTAGTCGCGCAGCACCGTCGCCAGACTGATATCGCCATCTATGAGGAGAATACGGGGACTCATAATTTCCAAAAATCGCTGCAAATTTACTGCTTTTTTTTGACATATGCAAGAAAAAACGGAGATTTTTAGTCGAAAGTCGAAAGTAGAAAGACAAAAAGCCCCTCCTTTATGAGGGAGGGGCCGGGGTAGGCTTGTTAGCCGTGTTGCTGATCATATTCGTCGCCGCAAATTTTCCAGTACCATGAGAACATGGTCTTTTTGCCGTTGGGCTCGTTCTTCTGCGCTGCGAAAGCGATCTGGTCGTCGGTGATCTTCGAGAGGTCCTCCTTACGTGCCTTGATCATCGCGGATACCGAGGTGAAGCGTGCGCGGATCTGCAGCTCTCTCGGGCTGAGCGGCGTGGTGCGCTTCTGCGGGGTACGGAGGTACAGACGGTTACACTTGTTGTTGGTCGTTGCCGCTACGCGGTGGGTAGCCAAGAGCATCTTCTCGCAGCTGTGCTGTCCGCTCTTGCCGGGTTTTGCCAATGCGCCGGATACATGATCGATTCCGGCAGAATAAGTTACATTTGCCATAATAATTAAGGTTTTTTAGGTTTGATTGAACAATAGGTTAATACTTCCGTGAGCCGTCGTAGCTCTCGACGGTTTTGGTTTGGATGACGACGGAGGTGTCGCCGCGTTGCCATGCCTCCGACCGCGTCGTGACGGTTCGGGTGACGTTGCAGGAACTCAGTCCCAGGCCTGCCGCCAATGCCGTGAGGGCAGCGATGAGGACGGAGATTACCAGTTTCAGAATTTCTTTCTTAGTCATAATAATTTAGATTGATTTTTTT
>OCVV012864266.1_pt1 | contig 92476 bp, 62 predicted proteins | sample 1539721 | NCBI WGS metagenome assembly OCVV01 (sample SAMN02144230, study PRJEB22623) | gut metagenome | biome: sheep rumen | host: Ovis aries | place: New Zealand
ACTCCCTACTAATGCAGAAAAAGGCATAGGCATCAACAACATCTATGTCGAGCTTCTTGACGAGTCTGACAACCTCATCGGCGACAAAGGCTCCGCCAATCCCCTCGTCATCGCCCGTAAACAGATCCGCAACATTGGCACCCTTGCCACGGGTCTGAGTGACAGGCTTTATTTCAAGGCCGACGGAACAGGAGACGGCTCCAGCTGGGATAATGCCGGAGGTGTTACTCTCCTCAAGAGTACGATGAAATCCGCTTCAGTTGTAACCAAGAATCTCTATCTTGCAGCAGGCGACTATAACATTACTGATACAGACGTCAGTCCCACTGTAGCGGGATGCAAATTCAGTGTTTACGGTGGATATCCAGCAAGCGCAACGGGCAAATCACTCGCTGGAAGAGATGTCGTAAACAACATCAGCAGAATTATTTCTGACGAAGGGAAACGCTCGTTAAGAATGAATAAGGGGAACTGGATATTGGATGGTCTCACCTTCACAAGCCAAGGATATCCTAACGATGCTGTAGGATGTGCACTCCTTCTAATGCCAGGTATCGAGTCAGTGACATTAAATAATTGTACTTTCAAGGACTCAATTCACGGTGCTGCCGGAAAAACAATTTCAGTAGGAGGTGCAATACGAGTTGCCTGTACAGCGACATTCACAAATTGCAAATTCATCAACAATAATTCTGTCATAGGAAGCGCCGGAGCAGTTGCAGTAGTGAGCGGGGGCACCTTCAACGCCACCAACTGCTATTTCAGCGGGAACTCCGTATCTTCTACCAAATATGGCGGAGCCATATACAATGCCGGAACCATAAATCTCGAGAAATGCTATTTCGAAGATAATACTGCTGCCGGTTCAGGAGGAGCAATCTTCGTCACATCAGCTGGCACTGCAAAGCTTAAGGATGTAACTTTCATAAATAATTACTCATCGACAAATGGTGGTGTAATTTATGGACAAGGTGCCACAGGAAGTGGAGCAAAAGTTTTCATGGACGGCTGTTATATCAACTATACCAATAGTAACAAGACCGGTACAGGACAGATAATCTCAATGAACCATGCAGAAACCGTCTGGGGAATGAACAACACCTTGATGTCCGGTGGCTGGGGTGGCACGGCAAAGGCTCAGATTCAGAACTTGGGCAACGGTATTATTGTAAACTCAACGCTGTTTGAGCAGTGCTCGTCTCCAAACATTACCAATGCGGCATCAGCTACTCTCGTTATTGCCAACAGTATCGTTGTAAACGGCGCATCCAGCGGCAATGGCAACTCATTTACAAATGTTGATGGAGGTTTTCTGACTGTTGACCATTCTCTGTACAACAAGTTAAGCTCCGGAACAATAAGTACCGATAATAGCAGTTTGGGCGGTGTTAAAGTAGGTCTGAGCGGTAATTTCCCTGGAACAGGGGTGACCGCATGGTACAAGACAAATGCTGACACGATGTACGCCAATGACCAGTCATCCACTGTTACCGTATCAGATTGCCGTGAAAATATTCATTTCTACTCTTGGGATGGTACAATACCCGCAGCTATCGGTGACTTTTCCAAGACTAACTCGACATCACTTTCATCTGTTGTAAGCACAGCAAATTCTGAATTTGCGACATGGCTTGGAGAAAACCTCGTAAAAGACATCCGCGGCGTGGCACGCAATACTTCCGCCATGTGGCCGGGCTCTTATGAGCAGGCAAGCGGCGTGGCATCGGCACCGGCGTTTACTTTAAAGTAGCAACATGAGAAAGAGCTTTTTAGCGATAGCATTTCCGCTTCTTGTACTCTCCTGCGGGAAAACTTCTCCCGCAGGAGAAGAAGCGGCGGTGGGGACCGTCCCTGTAACTCTCCAGGCGGAGTTTGCCGGAGAGAGCAAGGCCGCTGTCACATCGGCAGGTGTGGTCACATGGACGGCCGGAGACCAGATTGGCGTTTATACATCGGCCGGAAACATAAGGACGTTTGGCCTCAGTTCCGGAGCCGGGACGGCGAGCGCCACCTTCCAGGCCGACCTGCCGGCTGGGGAGGTTCCGTCCGATGTGGCAATATACCCTAAAAACAGCTTCAAGAGCCTTTCCGGAGGTTCCGTGACCGTAAATTACCCCGCCACCTACACCTACAGTGCCAATGCCATGCCTTCGCCCATGGCGGCCATTCCCTCTTCCGGAACCCTTGACTTCCGTCATATGGGAGGTCTCATCCAGGTGGTGTGCAGCCCTGTTCCCGCCGAGGCAACCGCCTTCCATCTGGTGTGCAAGGACATGCGAATTGTAGGGAATTTCACAACCACGGTTGCTACCGACATGGAAGTGGCGTCGTCCAGTTCCGCCGACAACACCAAGTGCCGGATTAACTTTGACGCCGTGGCCGACGAAGCCAAAACCTTCAACGTCCCTGTCCCTACCGGGGAATATGCCAGCATTTATGCCTACTTCACAGATGCTGGAGGTAACAAAATCCGCGAATGGCAGGTACTTAAAGACGTTACGGTCAATGCCGGGGACATGTTTGTCCGGGAGATGCCCGAACTTATGCGGGTGATGAGTTACAACTGGCTGCTGGATTCCGGTACAACGGATGAAAAACAGCCTTGGACAACCGTCCGCAAAGCCAATATGATTGCCGCGCTGCCTTATCGTTATTATGACGTAATGGGCAGCCAGGAATCTACCACGCAGCAGATTGCCGACATTCAGACGGCTGTCTCAGGATACTCCGTCTCAGGCACTTCCCACGGTGGCTATCCCCTTGCCACGCTGGGGAGCTCATCAGACTACTCTGTGACGGCCATCTTCAGGAAAAGCGGTGTTACGCTGCTGGAAAGCGGCACGTTCTGGTACAGCGACACGCCTTCTCAGAGCAGCCGGAAGACAACCGGATTCACAGACATCGGTGGTAATTCTGTCAAGCCCAAGCTTTTGGCCTGCAACTGGGCAAAACTGGACTATAACGGCAAGCCCTTCTACCATTTCAATGTACACCTGCAGGTGAACGAAGACGGTCTCAAAACGGGTTATGACCCTGTGTATAAAGAAATCAGACTATACCAGTGGAGCATATTGAAGCCCCGCATTGACGCTGTGGCCGATGACTTCCCGGTAATCCTCACCGGAGACTTCAACAATACCACAGCCGACGATGGAGATATCATCCAGACCATCCTTGCTGAAGGAACCCTCCGCGATGCATATTCGCTTACCCTGCAGCCGCATGGTTCCACCGGAACGCTGCACTATTTAAGCACCAGTGCAACAAGCCGTCGCATAGATTTTGTATTTGTAAACGACAAGTTCAATGTGGAAAGCTACCGGGTGGACAATTCCCAGCAGAGCACTGAGCTCTGGGAATCTGACCACAACCCGGTACTTGTAGATTTGAGCTTTAACGACTGATGAGAAAACTTGTACCTGTCATACTGCTTTGTATTGCATTCTCCTGCGGAAAGGATAATCATCCCTCAGGAGAAGAGCAGGGCGGCGGGACTGTGCCCGAGACGACGCAGGAGACCATCAACGGGACGAAAATCCTTTCCGGGAGCACCCGTGTGGGTCTCATTACGGATTCAGTCACAGGCGCCGGAATCCCCGGCGTACCAGTTACGGACGGGTACAAGTACACTCTTACAGATGCCAACGGCGTCTATCAGTTCGCTGCCCACGAAGATGCGAGGTGCGTGTACATTTCGCTTCCGTCGGCCTATGAAATCCCGCTCGCCAAGGACGGAGAGCCCCTTTTCTGGAAAACCGGAGACTACAGGAACGACTTCTCTCTCACTCCCCGCACAGAAGACTGGACAGAGTACTCCGTCCTTGCATTCACCGACGTTCATTTTTACGACAAAGGAGCGAGCTCCACAGTGGAGACCGAAAGGTACAACTCCAGGACTCTTAAAGACATAAACGCCTATGTGTCAGGACTTGACAAGGTCATAATCCTGAACACCGGAGACCTTGTCACCAATGTAACGGGAAAGCTTGCCTCTTCCAGGGCGGAATTCGCCAAGATAAAGAAAGGCGGAATTACCGTGCCGATGTTTCCAACTATCGGCAACCACGACTTCAACAACTCTTATTCTTCGACCCTGAAATGCTCTGAGGACTGGTTCAAGGTCTATGGGCCGCTGGACTATTCCGTAAACATCGGCAATGCGCACATCGTGTGCCTTAACGATGTTCAGTTCAGTTACAACAATGACGGGGGTTACGGAAAGGCCATCGGCTTTGAAAAAGGCCTTACGGATGCGCAGTGGGCATGGTTGCAGGCCGACCTTAATACCGTCTCCGACAAGGCAGGAACGCTGCTCCTGATTTGCGTGCACTGCCCCATCTTTGCCAATGATTTTGCCCATGCTGGTGATATCCGGAACCTCCTGAAAACTTTTGGAGAATCCCATATTTTCTCCGGACACAACCATTACAATGTGCACCGGCAGTTTGCCGACACCTGGAAAGGCCTTTCCGGACGGCTGTCCGAGGAACACAACATGGCGCCGCTGGGCGGCCTGTGGCGCAGCAGCCTGGGGAATGACGGCTCTCCCAACGGCTATCATGAATTCCGGATAAACGGCAATGCCATTGTCCGGCAGACCTTCAAGGCGGTAGGCTCCGAGGACGCCTCCTATCAATTCCGTATCTACGACGGAGGGGCCTCATACCACGCTCCCGTAAACGGTAAATATGATTATGCCGATGCCGACGGCAAAATCTGCTTTGACTGGAAAACCATCCTTGAAGGAAGCGAAGGATTCGATCCTACGGACAAAATACTCGTGAGGGTATTCGACGCCGGCACCCGCGGACTCAATTGCAATGTCTATTACAACAAGGAGGGCATACGCTATAAAATGACGCATCTTGCGAACGCCCACCGCGACCAGTGTACATTCTCCTTTTTCTGGAACGGCGGCGTTACCCTTAACAGCGCATACGCAACTGCATACAATGGCGGAAAAACCCAGGGATTCTGGTATTATGACGCCTCTCCTTCAGGCAGTGGCTGGAAAGTTGAAGTAGAGTTCAAAGAGCCCGAGGGAAGCCGCTGGTACGAAAGTTCAACGATACAAAAGGATTATACTGGATTCGCATGGTAAGAAAACTTTTACTTTCACTTCTGATGGCGGCCACTGCCCTGTCTTCATGGGGACAGCACTGGTCCGTAACATGGAAAGAATTCCATAAGCATCAGCCACAACTGGATTACATCGGCACGATGGTGACCAAGCCGTCAGACGGCACAGGGAATTCGCGTTGGTGTATAGGCTGCGAGACCCTGGACCGGGATTACGGTGATTTTGCGGCTTACAAGAAGTACGTGGGAGAACTGGGCGTTGGATACGCTCGTATCCAGAGCGGGTGGGCTAAGACCGAAACTGAAAAAGGAAAGTATGACTTTTCCTGGCTGGACGCCATTGTAGACGGCCTCCTTGAAGAGGGGGTAAAGCCCGTTATGACGCTGTGCTACGGAAACCCCGTGTATGGCGCCACAAAGAACCTTGGGTCTGTCATCTTTGACGATGATACCACCATGAAAGCATGGCTAAAGTACGTGAATGCCACAGTCAAACGCTACAAAGACAAGGTGGCCAGATGGGAAGTATGGAACGAACCCAATCTTGGAGAAAACGGCAAACGGCCGGACCTTTACATCAATTTGCTTATCAATACATGCAAAGAAATCAGAAAGGTTAAAAAGGATGCCGTAATTGCAGGCATTTCACTCTCCGGCCTGCCACTCGATTTTCCTGGAACCGTAATGGAAGGGCTCAAAAAGCAAAATGCCCTTAACCTGATTGACTATGTGAGTTTTCACCCGTATTACCAGAACCCGGACGACGCCACGGACGGAATCAAGGCGTTGGAAAAACTTGTTCAATCGTACAACCCGAAACTTAAACTCCTCCAGGGAGAATGCGGCGCACCTTCCAACCTGGAATGGGCACATGCCATCAATTACAGGGAATGGACGGAATACACCCAGGTAAAATGGGACCTCAGGCGCATGGCCTGCGATTTTTCCCTGGATATTCCATCATCCATATTCACCATAATCGACCTGGTGTATCCGAACATGCAGCAGAGCTTCGGCCTTCTTCGCGGAAACCTCCTGAAACAGCCCGTTTACAAGCGGCCGTCCTACCACGGCGTCCAGAACCTGGCATCCGTCCTTACAGCAGATACCTTTGCCGACACCACACTCACGGTATCGGCCTCATCGGCCCGGAAGATTTCCTGCGTGGGCCTTTCCAGGGACGGAAAAACCGTTGGCGCCATGCTCTGGTATGGGGCCGATGTCCCTTCTTCCTCGCTTGAGTGGGACAGCCTGAACCTCACCATCCACGGCCTTGCCATGGAGGACCCTGTTTTCGTGGAGCCTGTTACCGGTCGTGTCTATGAAATCCCGGTCCTTCGCGGCTGCAAGGGTCCTGACTATATCAAATTCCACGACTTCCCTCTTTGGGACTGCCCGGTACTCGTTGTAGAGCGGAATGTCATAGACCTTGGCTCCTCCACCGTGACAGTGCAGGCTTCCGGCTCCAACGTTAAAGACATGCTTTACTGATTATGAGAAAGTTCTATCTGCTATTTGTAACAATGGGTCTTGCAGTAACTGCCACGGCACAGGGTGTTTATGTTCCGCAGGATGGCCAGATACCGGTAAGAGTCCTGCAAACTACGGACGCCAAACCCATCCATGAGATTTATACCACACCTTTCACAATCCATGGATACAATTCCATCGGCTCACTGGACCTTGACGACATCAAAGGCAGCCACCCTTATAAAGGAGTAGGCGTGTCTCTTACCGATGCCTCCTGCTGGTGGATATCCCGGATGCCCGCCGGGAAGAGGGCGGCGTTTCTGAAAGACGCGTTCACAAAAGAAGGGATGAACCTTTCCCTCATCCGCCTCAACTGCGGCGCAAGCGACTACGCCACAGAGTTGTACAATTATGACGATGTGGCCGGCGATGTGAACATGGAGCATTTTTCAGTATCAAGGGACGAACTCTATATGATTCCAGTCATCAAGGAGGTTCAGGCCCTGAGACCGGACATTTATACCTACAGCGCCGTATGGAGCGAGCCGGGCTGGATGAAGACCAGCGGAGCAATGTGCGGCGGTGCCCTTAAGGATGAGTACCTACAAGCCTATGCCAACTATCTGGCGGCATACGTAAAAGAGTATAAGAAACGAGGTGTAAAGATTGATGCCATGAGCATCCACAACGAACCTGAAACCGACCAGGCCGGCGGCTGCCCCGCATCGATAGTCACTGCAGACCAGGAGATTAAACTTGCAGGGAAGCTTGTACCGCAGGCTTTCAAGAAAGCCGGTGTGCAAAACACTGCAATCTGGATTTGGGACTATGACTATGCAGGATATGAGCGCGTATTCAAGGAACTGGCCGACAAAAACGTCCAAAAACACGTAAAGGGCGTGGCCTGGCACCCGTACAGCGGCTCTCCTACCGTGGTCAGGGACGTGCTCTCAAAGTATCCCGACAAGGAAATGCACCTTACGGAGAGAGGCCCCAACCTCCAGAAAAAAGACATTCAGACATTCAAATGGTTTGCCGACGTTGTCTTTGGCGCCCTCAACAATGGCTGCCAGTCCTACTCCAGCTGGAATCTTATCCTGGATGAAGACGGCCAGCCTATAACGGGGAAGTACCCCTGTGGCGGCCTTCGTGAAATTAATTCAGAAACAGGAGAGATTACCGACTCCCGCCAGGCCCAGCTGTTCCGCCAGTTCTGCCCTTATGTGGAAAACGGCGCGGAAATTCTGGAAGTGAACCATCCGGACGCATCCATGGCAAGCATCGCCTTCCGCAACCCGGACGGCACCCTTGTGGTTGTGGTGGTTGCAGACAAGGACCCCGGAAGACGCAAGTTCCAGATAAAATACAAAGGACAATATCTTGGACTCAGCCTGCCCCTGGGGACAGCATCTATGACAACAGTTATCATAGGGGAATGAGACGGAACATCATACTTGCGGCTGTTCTCCTGATATGCGCATGCTCGACAAATGAGTCTGCCATCCCGGAGGCCTCTCTCCCTGCCGACTATTACGCCGGCACGCTCAGGATGTACCCTTTCAGGGATATTGACCCTGTGAAGCCACCAAGGGGCTATGAGCCGTTCATGATAAGCTACTACGGCCGCCACGGAGCCCGCTTCCATGGAGATGATACGCAAGGGAAAAAGGTGTACGAGGCTCTTTGCTCCAGCCCGCTGACTGAACTGGGGAAAGAACTTCGGGATTTCATCGGCCTATATTATGACAGATTTGCCGGCCATGTTTCTGACCTTACGGAGAAAGGCCGTCTTGAACAGCGGGTACTTGCCCACAGGATGTGGAATGCCTATCCTTCCCTGTTCAGGCATAATCCTGAAATAACGGCTGTTTCCACAACAGCCCCCAGGTGCATCCTCAGCATGGGGGCATTCTGTGACGGATTAAAAGACATGAAGCCGTCTCTATGGATAAAACAGAGTTCCAGCAAGTCTTATGACAGCTTCCTGCAGCCCCAGAAACTGATCCCGGGCTTCACGGACAAAGAAAAAGACGCATGGAGAGTCGCCAGGGAGTTCTGTGCCGATACCATCGACCCGAGAGCATTTATAGAACGCATCTTCGGAGATCCGGATTATCGTGTAGAGTCTTATCCTTCCAACGTAAGTTTCATGCGCAACGTACATTATCTGCTGTGCCAGGCTCCTGCAATGGATGTAGAATTGCCAACGGCACCGGAAGTATTCACTACGGAAGAACGCTCCAAAGTATGGGAAGGCGACAATCTGAAGTATTATCTTAATTACGGGTATTACCGTGATTCTGTGGGCGTAAATGCCGCAAGCGCCATAATGCAGGACATCCTTGACAATGCGAAGGCCGACATTGAATCCGGAAAACAGACTGTCAGGCTCCGCTTCGGGCACGATGCCAATCTGATGAGCCTGCTTGCATATATGGGTGTACCGGAGTTCACCGGGCATACAGAGGACCTGCATTCCGTAAAGGAAGTCTGGCAGGAGTGGAGAATACCCTTCGCCGCCAACCTTCAACTGGTATTCTACCGCAATTCGGAAGGCAGCATCCTTGTACTTCCGCTTCTTAATGAAGAGCCCGTCAAGCTGCCGTTTGAGCCCGTAAGTAACGTATTCTACAAATGGAAAGACTTCAAAGAGCGTTATGAATAAGATTGTTCTTGGAATAGGAGAAATAGTTTGGGACTGCCTGCCCGGCGGCAGGAAGCTCGGAGGTGCTCCGGTTAATTTTGCATATCACTGCAAAGAACTGGGAGCGGAAAGCTATCCGGTGAGCGCTGTAGGTAACGACGCTCTCGGAGACGAGACTCTGAGTCAGTGCAGGAGCTATGGCCTGTGCACAGATTACATCGGCAGGAATTCCCTCCCCACCAGCCGGGTGCTTGTAACGCTCGATGCAGCGGGCGTTCCTTCTTATGAGATTGTCCAGAACGTGGCCTGGGATGCCCTGAAGGCCGATCCCAAGATTCTATCTCTTGCCGCCGGGGCCGCAGCCGTATGCTGGGGAAGCCTGGCCCAGAGGAATTCCGATTCCCGCAGCGCCATAATGAAGATTCTGGATGCCATCCCAAAAGATGCCATCCGTGTTTTTGACATAAATATCCGTCAGGATTACTATAGCCGTGAAGTTGTAGAAGAATCACTTGAAAAAGCTACTATCCTTAAGCTTAACGAAGACGAACTACCGCTTGTACTTAAACTAATCGGCGCAAAAGATATTGACACCATTATAAAACGTTATTCTCTTGATTATCTAATCTTTACATCCGGAGCATCCTTCAGTGAAATATATTCTCCGGAAGGCGTTGTCTCCCATATAGAAACACCCACGGTAAAAGTTGCAGATACGGTTGGTGCCGGCGACTGTTTCACTGCCGCTTTTGTCACATCCCTCCTGGGAGGTGAAAGCGCATCGGCAGCTCATGCAAAAGCCGTTACCATGTCTGCATGGTTATGCACTCTCCCCGGAGCCATCAATCCTCTGAAAAAATGAAAAAGTTTATTACAATACTTGGCATACTGCTCTCATCTGCCATGGCCTTCTCACAGACCATAGTAAGCGGCAGCGTTAAGGACACATCCGGAAAACCGCTGGAAAATGTCGGCGTATCTGACGGAATCCAGATTGTGTACACCAACGCGAATGGTGAATACAAGCTGTCCACTGAAGGAAAATACGGGTACGTGTTTGTAATTACGCCTTCAGGATATGTTGCCGAGAGCCGCGACGGGCTCACTCCTGCCTTTTTCAAGCACCTTGGCGGTAATACAGACTTTGTGCTTGAGCCCCAGAAGCAGGATAAGTATTCCATGATTGTATTTACCGATGTCCATCTGACCAATGACCCCGGCAAAGGCGACCAATATCATTTCAGAAACCATACGGGGCCGTTCCTCAAGAGCCTGAGCGAAGAACTCGCCGCTGACGGGCCCGTGTACTCTCTCCAGCTTGGAGACCTTTCCCATGAGGTTTACTGGTATCTTATGGACTATGACCTGAAAGACGCTTACAACACGCTCAAATCCTCCGGGATGAAAGCGCCCATGTACAGCGTCCCGGGAAACCATGACAACGACGGCGCCGTTACAACCGGAGACAATACCGACTTTGACGCCGGCCATCTCTACAGGAAAGTCCTGGGACCGGAATACTACTCTTTCAACGTGGGTGGCGACCACTACGTGATGATGGACAACATCATCTACTTGAACACTCCCGGAGAAGGCAAAAAGAGCCCAGGCATAAAGGGAAAGCGCAATTTCTACACCGGATTCACCCCTGACGAAATGACCTTTCTGAAGGCAGACCTCAAGGCCGTACCCGATGATGCGCGTGTCTTCCTCTGCACCCATGCTCCGCTTATTACGGGACCTCAGGGCACCTTCTGGCGCGACAAAGAGCAGATGGACACCGTAGCCTCAATGTTCAAAAGGTTCCGCCATTTTGAGGCTTATTCGGGCCATGTCCATCGGCAAAGATGGCTGAGGAGCGAACGTTACGGCCTTGACAATATCGCTGTCTGCGCTCTCTCAGGGAATATGTGGACCACCGCTCCGAACAAGGACCTTGGAGAGGCAGGTGAAGACATGGGGGTGATAGTGGGCTCATACAACCGTGACACAGTCACCTACGCATACCGTACCCGCCGATACGGAGAAAACTATCTCCGCGTCTATGACATGAACGCTGTCGGAGAGTATTATAGGACGGATCCGGCGGTGAAGGCATATTTCAAGAAAAAGAACAATGCCATCAATTATGCCGATTCCCTATATACAAATTACATCTATATCAACTGCTGGGGCATGAGGCCCGGATATACGCTTGAAGTCTATGAAAACGGCTCTCCACTTGAAGTGGAACAGACCACGGACGAAGATCCACTGTATTTCGTGAACCACTTCATTCCCCGCCTTGCCGGCCCTTTCTTTGCCGATGGTCCCAAAAGCCACACCTGCGTACATCTGTACAGGGCAAAGGCATCCACGGCCGACGGCGTCATCGCAGTATGGCTCAAGGACGACAAGGGCAGTGTAGTCCAAAGCCGCATGATGAGAAGGCCGATAGGCTTTTCTCCGGCAATGACCTCTGATGGTTCTGCAATAAAATCGGACATTCCCTCCCTTGGAGAAGAGTGTCAGACAAGGCTCGTGCAGAGGCTTTCATCGGCCCTGGTATGGGAATTCTCGGCCACCGGCTTCCAGGATTTGAAGACCGACACTGAAAGAGACTGGCGCATTGCCCTGTATTCCGACCCCGCCTGTAGGAATCTCGTTCAGTCGTGGGACCTCGTTCGCCAGCAGAACAACCCCAACCAAAGTGTATTCCGCGGATTCGATACGGACAAGAACCCTCCCCGTTTCTGTTTCAGCGGCCTGGAACCCTCTACCCGCTATTGGTGCAAGGTGACAGACCTTTCTACCGGAGGCGGAAGCGCTCCCGTCAGAGGGACCACTTCCGAATTCAAGGTCGTCACGCTGGGGAAGAAAGGATCGGCCAAGCCCGGAGATGTGCTCCTTGCCGAAAATTTCTCTGAAATAACAACCGGAGGATGGTGGCTCAGCGGAAAATACGCCGTAGGTAACTGTCCGATATCGGCAGAAAGGACGGACAAATACCAGTTCCGTCTTGGAAAGAAGTACAGCTATGATGCCCAGGCCCAAGGATATCCCATCGTTGACGGAAGGGCGGCATATTACGGGCAGTACCAGTATGCACTCAAGCCGGAAATGCTATCCGGGACCCGCCTTGAAAAATGGGGCGTCATAGTCATAAACAACGCCGGAAAAAGGGTGGATGAGAATCAGGTTTACGCCCATCCTGGTTACCTTGTCTGCGGCACGACGGCAGGCAAGGACGGAGCCGGAAACCGGAATGCCATCCTGCTTACGCCGGAGCTCAGTTCTCTTCAAAAAGGGAAGAAGGCCACGGTTAGAGTAACCTTCCGAAGCCAGAAGTATGCAGCCTCCGATGCAGACCTTAAAGTCTTCGCCGGAAAGGTTGAGGGCATTCGCTATTGGGGAAGCGAGAACAGCATGGCCGCACTTGACGGAGAGGTCACTTATGACTCGGAGAATCCGCAGTTCATCTCCACCGCCGACATAACCATGGGCAGTGCCAACGGCTACAGGACTTTTACCGTAAGCGGCGTCAGCAACTCTTCACGTATCTTCGTCGGCATCCGTCCGGACCAGACCCAGGGCAAGAAAGGCGGTAAATTCACTCACAGACGCTACTGCATAACAGATGTGTCCGTTGAACTGGTAAGTTATGATGAATAAGAATATGAGACAAGTAGTACTTCTTGAACCGGAACATCTTGAGTTCCGTCAAGTTCCCGCTCCTACGGCCGGGCAGCTTGGAGAGCATCAGGTATTGGTGAATATCAAACGTATAGGCATTTGCGGCAGCGAAATACACTCCTACCACGGCCAGCATCCTGCCACTTTCTATCCTGTTGTACAGGGACATGAATACTCCGGCATCGTAACGGCCGTTGGAAGCGCCGTCACTGTATGCAAGGCAGGAGACAAAATTACGGCAAGGCCCCAGCTCGTATGCGGCAAGTGTGCGCCCTGCCGCCGCGGACAGTACAATGTATGTGAGCATCTTCGCGTCCAGGCATTCCAGGCCGACGGTGCCGCACAAGATTACTTCATAGTGGATGACGACCGCGTGGTGCGGCTTCCTGACGACATGCCGCTCGACTATGGCGCTATGGTGGAGCCTGCATCAGTGGGGACCCATGCAGTATCACGTGCCGGAGACCTCAGAGGCAAGAATGTAGTGGTTTCGGGAGCCGGAGCCATCGGCAATCTTGTGGCACAGGCTGTCATATCGGCAGGGGCAAAGAAAGTCTTGATTACGGATGTTAGCGACGTCCGGCTGGAAAAAGCCAGACAGTGCGGCATCAGTAATACGCTGAATGTCATGAAAACACCGCTTGCAGAAGGGATCAAGGAAGTTTTCGGCAACGAAGGTTACCAGGTGGGTTTTGAGGTTGCCGGAGTGGAAAGCAGCATCAGAAGTCTCATGGAGACTATAGAAAAGGGCAGTACGATAGTTGTGGTAGCCGTTTTCGCAAAGGATCCGGCCCTGAGCATGTTCTATCTTGGAGAGCACGAGCTTACCCTTGTGGGAACCATGATGTACCGTCACGAGGATTTTGTCAGGACCGTGGAGAACATTGCTGCCGGAACCGTCAAACTCGAGCCTCTCATCACGAACAGGTTCTCATTCGAGGAGTATGACGAGGCCTATAAATTCATTGCTGCCAACCGCATGACTTCAATGAAAGTCATCATCGATCTTGAGAAATAGAGTATGGCTGTAATTGACTGGATTATAGTAGCTCTGTTTCTGGGGGCGCTAATCGGCATAGGTTATTCCTTTTCCAGAAAAAACCGCAATATAGAGGACTACTTTGTGGCCGGGCGGTCCATGCCCGGATGGCTTGTGGCCATTGCGGCAACAGGAACTTCAATCAGCGCAGGAACATTTGTGGGCTCGCCGGAGCTTGGTTTCAACACCAATCTCACGTATGTGATGAACCTGATTGGAGCCATTTTTGGAGGTTGCCTCGTTGCGGCGCTGATCCTGCCCAAGCTATATAATGCCAAGACTATAACAATCTACGGATTTATCGGGGACAGGTTCGGAGAGCCTTCAAAGAAAGCCACTTCCGTCATGTTCCTTCTTGGCCAGCTTTTCACATCCGGAAGCCGTCTGTTCATCGCAGCCATCGCTATCAGCGTCATTGCATTCGGAAGCATACAATTCCAGTTCATGGTATGGAGCATACTCATACTGGGCCTGGTTTCAACTTTCTACACAATGATGGGAGGCATCAAGGGACTGCTGTACATCGACACTTTCCAGACCCTTCTCATGATATTCACGGGAATAGTGGCCCTTGTCCTGATAGCCTGCAATCTCGGTGGCTTGAGCCTTTCCGAAGTATGGCATACGCTTACGGCCGGAGGCATGGTAAAATCTCCGGCAGCGACCGGTGTTGCTCCGGGACTTGCAGCGGACGGCACTCTCCAGGGATGGGTTTCAGGCAGCAAGGTGCAGATGTTCGACCCTTCGATTGATTTCAGCAAGCCATATACTATCATCGGAGGCCTCATAGGCGTTGCCGTATTCAAGATAGCGCAGTTTACCACGGACCAGGAGTTCGTCCAGAGGCAGCTTGCCTGCAAAGACGTGAAGAAGGCCGGACGCTCGCTTGTGGCATCACAGCTTCTCAGCCTCCCGACTGTGCTCATTTTCCTCAGTATCGGCCTTCTCCTGTGGGTAAAGTACATTCATGCTCCCAGCACCGACGGGGCCCTTAGCGAAGGTTTCTTTGCCGATGCCCGCGACGTATTCCCGCAGTATATCAAGAACCACATCCCCGCAGGAGTCAGGGGCCTTATGATTACAGGTCTTCTGGCCGCAGCTCTCTCCAGTTTCAATTCCGCCATCAATTCAATGGCATCGAGTTTTGTCGCAGACCTGTATCTTCCGTTCATGGCCCGCCGTGGGAAGGCGCCCAAAGGCGACAACGAACAAATCGCATCCTCCCGCTGGATGGTGATTCTCATGGGAGTACTGCTTACAGGATTTGCAATCCTCACTTGCGTCATGCAACAGAGCAGCGGCCTTAATCTGGTTGATTTTGCAACCGGAGTAATGTGTTTCGCTTACGTTGGAATGCTTGGTGTATTTCTGACAGCCATATTCACAAAACGGGGGAACAACCGTAGCGTGCTGGCTGCCTTGATAGCCGGTGTACTGATAGTGATACCCCTGATGTTCCAAAAGGAACTTTTCGGTGCAAATTATATCGCATGGACATGGTGGTGCCCTATCGGCTCCATAATTACTACCCTTATCTGCTTGTCAGGGAAGGCCACTAAGCGTTGATGACAAAATATTTTTGTATCTTTGCAGGCTAAACCGATATAATATGGCAGACAACACCCTCCTTGAGAAGGTTCTCAGCCTTCAGGATAAATACAAGAGACTGGAAGAACAACTGGCAGACCCTGAGGTCATTGCCGACATGAAAAAATTCGTTCAGCTGAACAAAGACTACAAGGAACTCCAGCCCATCATTGCCGCAGGCCTTGAATACAAGAGGCTTGTGGATGAACTCGCACAGGCCAAGGACATCCTCATCAACGAAAAGGATGACGACCTCAAGGAGATGGCCAAGGAAGAGATTGCAGAGATTGAGCCCAAACTTCCCGAGATGGAGCAGAACATCAAGCTCCTGCTCATCCCTGCCGACCCCGACGACAGCAAGAACGCCATGGTGGAAATCCGCGGCGGCACCGGCGGCGACGAGGCGGCAATCTTTGCAGGAGACCTCTTCCGCATGTATCAGCACTTTGCCGAAAGACGCGGCTGGAAGCTGGAGGTCACAGACCAGGCTCCCGGCACTTCCGGCGGTTACAAGCAAATTGTATTCAAGCTCTCATCCTCACAGGACGGCGTTTACGGCGTAATGAAATACGAATCCGGCGTACACCGCGTCCAGAGGGTTCCCCAGACAGAAACCCAGGGCCGAATCCAGACATCGGCAGCATCCGTTGCAGTATTCCCGGAAGCCGGCGAATTCGACGTCGAGCTCAACCCTGCCGATATCCGCAAGGACCTCTTCTGCGCATCCGGTCCCGGCGGCCAGGGCGTTAACACCACATACTCTGCAGTACGTCTCACCCACATTCCTTCCGGAATCGTGGTCCAGTGCCAGGAAGAGCGTTCCCAGCTCAAGAACCTTGACAGGGCGATGGAAGAGCTCCGTACCCGTCTCTACAACATGGAGCACCAGAAGTATCTGGACGGCATCGCAGCAAAGCGCAAGACCATGGTTTCTACCGGTGACCGCAGCGCCAAGATCCGCACATACAACTATCCTCAGGGCCGCGTGACAGACCACCGCATCGGCTGGAGCATGTACAACCTTCCCGTTTTCATGGACGGCGACATCCAGGAGTGCATAGACCAGCTCCAGATTGCAGAGAACGCAGAACGCCTCAAAGAAGCATCGGAGGAATAATACCATGGCACGCAATCCTCAGGACCTCAAATCACTCGGCCACAAGACCGTCTACAGCCAGGACTATGCACCCGAAGTTCTCGAGACCTTCGAGAACCAGCACCCGGACAACGACTACTGGGTAAGGTTCAACTGCCCCGAGTTTACCACGCTGTGCCCCATCACAGGCCAGCCGGACTTTGCAGAAATCCGCATCAGCTACATTCCCGACGTGAAGATGGTTGAGTCCAAGTCCCTCAAGCTGTACCTTTTCAGCTTCAGGAGCCACGGAGACTTCCACGAGGACGTCGTGAACACCATCATGAAAGACCTTGTAAAGCTCATGGACCCCAAATACATTGAGGTTACCGGATTCTTCACTCCCCGCGGCGGCATCTCCATCTACCCTTACGCCAACTACGGCCGTCCCGGCACCAAGTGGGAAAAACTGGCAGAGCAGCGCTTTGCCTCGCATGAATGAACCACTCTTGCGCAAGGTGGAAGATTGTTGCCGGGACCTTGTACAAGAATCATCAATTAACGCAATACATTGCACAAGGTCCACACTCTAAAACTACACCTTGTACAAAACTATCGGCGATACCTGCTATAAGCTGCTTTTTCCAATAGCTGACGATCGTCAGGATGAGCCACGGATGTCAACAGTGCGGCTCTTTCTTGCAGAGAACGCCCGCTTAGGTTAACGGCGCCCCATTCTGTGACTACCCACTGCACGTCGGCCCTTGGAGTGACAACTCCGGCACCGGGCCTTAGCATCGGCACTATCTTGGCTAATCCTTTCCTGGTCCTGGACGACATTGCTATTATGGCCTTGCCGCCTTTGGAGAGCTTTGCCCCCCTTACAAAATCCAACTGGCCACCGGTTCCGGAATATATGCTCTCGCCAATTGAATCGGCACATACCTGCCCGGTAAGGTCTATCTCTATTGCAGAGTTTATGGAAATAACATTTGAATTGCGTGAAATTATGCGCGGATCATTGGTATATGCGATATCTTTCATCAAGACATCCTTGTTCCCGTCGATGAAATCATATACCTTCTTTGAACCCAGAAGGAAGGATGCCACAATAAGGCCTCTGTCTATTTCCTTGCAACTGCCGTCTATGACTCCGCTCTCAACAAGCGCCAAAGCACCGTCGGAGAACATCTCAGTATGAAGTCCCAGATGCCTGTGATTCACAAGTGCCTTACAGATTGCATTGGGAAGTGAGCCTATCCCCATCTGCAGGCATGCCCCGTCCGGAATCAATTCCGCACAGTTGGCGCCGATCAGCATATCCGTCCCGGAAGGAGATGCATATTCCTTTTCAAACAGAGGTCTGTCGTCATGAACCAGGGCGGTAAACCTGTCAACAGGGATAAGATTCCCATACGCAAAAGGCACATGGGGATTAACGACTGCAATCCTCTCTCTGGCCACCTCAACAGCGGCGACAGAACAATCCACTGACGTCCCGAGTGAGACCATACCATCCACAGGCTCAGAGACTTGCACCATAGCAACATCGCACCGAAGCGTTCCGCTCCGGTACAACGCCTGGGACTCAAAAAGGTTAACCGGAATATAATCTGCAATTCCTTGCTCAACCACAGCTCTTACATTAGGGCCGATAAAAAACCCCTGATCAAAGAAGCTTTTGCGGTTTCCCGGTGCAGCATATGGAGCAGCCCCCTCAGTATGAAAATGATGGAAATGGACATCCGTCAGTTCGCCCGCACGCCTTTCAAGCGCCTCCAACAATATATAAGGTACACTCGCAATGCTGGAAAGATGAATATGATCACCGCTCCTGACACACTGCACAGCCTCACCGGCCGATATGAAATTAAGGCCGCTCACTTCTTCTTACTTCCCTTGAGCAGGTAGAAAACAACACCTGACACCACGAAGGTGCCAAGTCCCAGCCATGGGGCGATTCCCTCGGGCATGCGGAAGCCGATCTTGTCCACGCAGATGAACGTGACACAGACGGCTGTCATGAACATGGCCGGAAGAAGGGTGAGCAGATAGTTGAGGCCTCCACGTTTCACAAAGTAAGCGGTTGCTGTCCAGAGCATGATGGTGGCCAGGGTCTGGTTGCTCCAGCCAAAGTAGCGCCAGATGGTGTTGAAGCCGTTCTCATCGGCAATGTTATACCAGAGAAGGAGCGCACTGACGGCGAAGAGGGGAACGGCTATCATGAGACGCTTGCCGATATTCTTCTGAGGGGCCTTGATAAAGTCTGCCACGATGAGCCTGGCGCTTCTGAAAGCGGTGTCTCCGGAAGTGATAGGCGCAGCGACCACTCCGATGATTGCCAGTATTCCTCCCAGAAGTCCCAGCCAGCCTTCAGAGACCTTCGTAACAACCTGCGGGGCCGATGCAGACATAGTTGAGCCCACCTCTGCAGCTCCTCCGTCAAAGAAGAACCAGGAGGACACGGCTGCCCAGATGAGAGCCACCAGACCTTCGGTTATCATGGAGCCGTAGAATACCGGGCGGCCCAGCTTTTCATTCTTGATGCAGCGTGCCATAAGAGGGCTCTGAGTGGCATGGAAGCCGGAAATCGCACCGCAGGCTATGGTAATGAACAGGCACGGGAAGATGGGCTGCCCCTTGAGTCCGGCCTTGTCTGACCAGCCGCCTAGTCCATCCCAGATTTCGGGCAGGGACGGCCACTTGACGAACAGACATACCATTAGGGCCGCGGCCATGAAAAGCAGCGCAAATGCAAACAGGGGATATATCCTGCCGATAAGCTTGTCTATAGGGAGCAGCGTTGCTACTATATAATATACGAATATGACGCCCACCCATATCATGATGGCCCCGCGGCTGCCGTCACCGGCAATGTCGCCAAGTATGAGGGCAGGGCTGTACACAAACACGGTGCCAACCAGAAGAAGCAGTATAATGGAGAACACCAGCATCACTTTCTTCGCCCCGCCGCCAAGATACTGGCCGACAAGTTCGGGGAAACCGGCACCGTCATGCCGCACCGAGAGCATGCCACACATATAGTCGTGAACCGCCCCGGCAAAAATGCAGCCGAGAACTATCCAAAGATAGCTTGCAGGGCCGAACTTAGCACCCATGATGGCACCGAAGATGGGTCCGGTTCCAGCAATGTTCAGGAACTGTATCATGAACACCTTCCATGTGGGCATGGCAATGAAGTCCACTCCGTCGGCTTTGGAAACGGCAGGCGTTACCCTCTTGGGATCCGGGCCGAAGACCTTGTCCACAAATGCGCCGTAAATGATGTAGCCCAGAACCAGGGCTGCGATGCTCAAAAGAAAGGATATCATACGAAAAAGCTGAAATGCACGCGGCCGTAGCAGCGCTCTTTTACAAAATGAGGATGTTCCTTGAATGAATGCTCTCCTCCATGCTCGAGGATGAAGTAGCACTCGGGATGCAGGAGGTCCAATGAGAAGATGAGGTCCGGAATGCCCTCAAGGCCTTCCAGGGCGTAGGGCGGATCGGCAAAGATTATGTCGAACTTTTCCCTGCAGATGGGGAGAAAATCGAACACATTGTCACGCACCATGGTCACATTGGAAAGCCCCAGTCGTTGAGCCTCAGTCTTGATGAACGACGCATTTTCACGTGTCATCTCCACGGAATAGACCCTGGAAGCCCCCCTGGAGGCGAACTCGAAAGCGATGGAACCGGTTCCGCCGAAGAGGTCGAGCACCTTCAGGTCCTGGAACTCGTATTCATTGTCCAGGATATTGAAAAGGCCTTCCTTGGCGAAGTCCGTAGTGGGACGCGCCTTGTAACCTGCCGGCGGCATGATTACCTTGCCTTTGAGTTTCCCTCCGATGATACGCATAGATTCTTCGACTTCGCTCAGAATGACAGTTAAACCTGGACGACCGCTTTGAAGTAACGGTAAAGGGACATTTTGGAATCCATGTCTACGGGAGTGCGGAGGCACATGGTGGAGATTTCAGGATTCAGCTGGAGCTGTTTGAGCGCAAGGAATATGAAGTACTGCGCGGTGGTGAAGTCCGGGGCCTTGAACACATTGGCAAGGCGGAGGCTTTTGCCCTGAGCCACCGCAAGATGCAGCCAGCCGTCACGGAAAGAGGCCACGATCTTGTTGTATTCATCCACGGAGGACATGCTCCTGAGGATGTAATACATTTCCGGCAGTACGCGGACGGGTTCTCCCGACGTGGGAAGAACCGTCTGGGCCATTACCCTTGACAGGGATTCGCCGATGGTATTGGAATACACCAGGACAGCGCCGAATTCTGGCATCCTGACCCACTCCACATGGTCTCCTTCTTCCAGGGCGATTACTTCCGAAAGCGAGTCCGATGCGGTGGATGCGTCAAAAAACGATTCGGGGACAAGGGCCACCTTGGGAGTAAGGAGGGAAATCTCCACGGAGGAGTATCTCTTCTGTAGCTCCGGCATGGTGAAAAGCTGCTCCGAGCCAAGCCACTGGGAGGATTCGCCTCCCGGCAGCAATTTAAAAGAAAATCCACTCAAGGAAACTTGAATGGATATTCCTGAAGGGTCTGTATTGAAAGCAGACATAGGTACTATTCCCAGTTACCTGCGTTGTTGTTAGGTGCGGTAATGCTGCCAACCTGAAGGCCTTCGTACTTGTTCTGGGCCTTGCGGTCTGCATCGAGGTTGATGCGGAGCTGGTTGTCCATGCCCTTGAGGAGAGCCTTGTAAGGCATGCGGGCTTCGAACAGGGGAACCTGGACGCCGGATACCTTCTTGATGGTGGATTCCATCTCCACCTCCATTCCGCCGGAGAAGGGAATGTACTTGAGGGAATCAATGCAGAAGTCTGCCCTTCTGGTGAACAAAGTATCCTTTACGGGGATCTTGGTAACGGTGGAGAATACCACCTTCATGCCTTTTTCGTATGCTTCCTGGAGCTTCGCGGTGAGCTGGTCTCCCTTAAGACGCCTGTTGGCCTTCTTGATGGCCTCTGTGTTGACAACGGCGAGGGAGTCATCGTTGGAACCAATCTGCATGACGATGTCCATCTGGCCCTGCTCGTAGAAAAGCTTGAGGGAGTCTACAGTGGGGCTGAAACGGCCGTTAACGCTCTTGAATGCTTCCTGGAGAGTACGGATATCCTTGAGACGCTGGATTCCGACCTTTGAACGGGATGCCACTTCGTCATTGAAGCGCACAGGCTTCTGGATGCTGGAGATGAAGAGCCATGCCCCGCCTACGATGATAAGGCCAAGTACTACCTCTAAAAGGATTTTAACTGTTTTGTTCATTATTTTAGTGTATTATATTTCAAAACTTCCGACAAAGTTAAAAAAATGATTTCTCAAAAGCAATATCTTTTTGTAAATTTGCGACTGGAAAAAAGAGGAATATGGTCCCCTGCATCACAGACAGTAAACTCGCACAGTTCAAAGGAATGCTGGATAGCGCATCAAAGGTTGCCGTCCTGGGACACACGCATCCGGACGGCGACGCAATCGGTTCAACCACCGCACTCTGCGTATGCCTGAGGGACCTTCTGGGCAAAGCTCCTTATGTAATTTATCCGGATACCCCTGCCGACAATCTCCTCTTCATCCCCGACGCCGGCATCCCCTGCATCTTTGCCGACAAATCCCCAGCAGAGGCCTTGTCGGCCATAGAAGGGAGCGACACCGTCATCCTTCTGGACTGCCGCAGCTTTTCAAGGACGGAACAGCTTGGAGACCCGTGCAGGAAGGCATCGGCAAGGAAAATCCTCATCGACCACCACCTGGACCCGCAGGAGGACGAATTCGACCTGGTCTTCTCCACGCCGGACATATCATCGGCCTCTGAGCTCCTGTACTGGATACTCACCGGAATCTTCGGAAGGAACCTGCCGGAAAAGGCCCGCGAGGCCATCCTGACGGGGATGACCACCGACACGAACAATTTCGCGAACTCCGTCTTCCCGTCCACCATGAAGATGGCATCAGAACTCATTGCCGACGGAACCGACCGGGACAAAATCCTCAACCTCATATACAACTGCTACAGGGAAAACCGCATCCGCCTCATGGGCTACATGCAGTGCAGCGAGATGAAAATCCTCCCGGAGGGCGTTGCATACATGGTCCTCACAAAGGAAATACAGGAGAAATTCGGCTACCGCGAAGGAGAGACGGAAGGACTTGTCAACGTCCCCCTCTCCATCGGCACCGTGAGGATGAGCATCCTGGCAACCGAAAAGGACGGCCTGTTCCGAGTTTCGGTCCGGTCGAAGAAGGGCACATCGGCCCAGAACCTCGCAGTTCAGTTCTTCCGCGGCGGCGGCCACGAAAATGCAGCCGGAGGCAAAATCCTCATCGGAGAGGACGTCCCCTCCCCTGCCGATGTACCAACCTACATCGAAAACTCCGTCAAGACCTTTTTTGCCCTATGAAAAAAGCCGTCCTGATATCACTCGCACTCGTTTTTGCCGCCTGCACCCAGCAGGCGCTGCAGACCACATACGACAAGCAGACCACCACCATCGAAAGTTTCGTCACCGCCCAGATGAAAGCCGACGAGACCGCAACCCTGACGCGCACAGGCGGTGCCTACAGGGTGACGCTCCACGACACGCTGGACCCCGCACGCGACTCTCTTGGCTGGAACGGGAAGGTCACGCTCTATTATGCAATGTATATCCTGTCGGGCTCCAGCCTGTCTGCATCCAACCTCGTCGCCACCAACAGCGAAGAGATTGCAACGGCTGCATCATGGGACCTTACGGACAAAACCCAGTTCGGACCTGTAACCCTTGACATGCAGGACGACCTGCTCGAAGGCCTCAAGATGGGCCTCTACGGAGTGCAGCCGGAAGACGAAGCTTTCATCCTCTTCACCGGAAAATATGGTTACGGATCCAAGGAGCAAGGCATGATTCCTGCAAGAAGTGCCCTTGCCTATCACGTATGGATTGAATCGATCGAATAATAATGAAAAAGTATATCATACCTATCCTCGCCTGCATGGCTCTTGCAGGCTGCATTGAAAACAACACCGTCTCTACCGGAGAAGCCGCAAAGGAATACCTCGGCCTCTGGATGGACAACTGGAACAAACAGAACGGAAAAGACGTCAAGCCCACGGACCTGGGCATGTACATCATCGAAGACACTCCCGGCACGGGCGATGTCAGGGACAATGACTCTACATGGGTCTATGCCCTGTTCACGATACGCACCCTGGGCGGCACCATCTCCTCTACTGACGATGAAGACCTTGCAAAACAGCTGGGAACCTACGTTGAAGGAGCATGGTACGGTCCCAAGTATGCAGCTACCGGAGAAGGTGTCAACTACGCAGGCGTAGAAGCGCTTATGAACGGAATGAAACTCGGCGGCACCCGCAGGGCGATCGTTCCTTCATGGCTGCTCACAACGTCGCGCTACTCCACGCAGCAGTCCTATCTGGACGCCTGCACCAGTTCCACGCACCTTGATTATACCGTAACTCTCGTAGACCAGACATCTGACGTCATACGCCACCAGTCGGCAAGAATCGCAGATTTCATGAACGCGTTCTATCCCGGTGCTGCAAGTGAGGCCATCAGCGAAGACGCCACCGACAACGGCAGTTTCTGGTTCGTCAGCACCTACACCCCCGCGGACGCCGCCGAGCGCGAAGAAACCGCTTCCATGAGGCTCAACTACACCGGCCTCAGGCTTGACGGACAGATATTCGACTCAACAGACAAAAAGACCGCGATAGATGCCGGAATAGACTCGGCCTCGAGCTCCTATTCCCCTATGAGCGTCAACTTCACGACCAACTGGGCCGATATGTCCATCGGCGGAACCACCTCGATGATAGACGGTTTCAAGGCCGGCGTGTGGAGGATGAAGTATGCCGGACAGAAAGCGGTCGTAGCATTCACATCGGATCACGGTTACGCTTCAAGCGGCAAGGGCTCTTATATCCCCGCCTACTGCCCTCTGGTGTTTGAACTTGAACTTCTGGAGGCGGAGGAGAAGTAATGGCAGGAACAGCAATTCCCACTGAACTTGGAACCAAACCGGTAGGAGCACTCCTCAGGCAATATGCAGTTCCGGGCATCATCGCCATGACTGCATCTTCCCTGTACAACATGGTGGACAGCATCTACATCGGCCATATACCGATGGTAGGCTCTCTGTCCATGGCCGGTCTTGCCGTGACGTTCCCCCTCATGAACATTTCAACCGCATTCGGCACCCTGGTGGGCGTCGGTGCGGCAACGATGATATCCCTGCTTCTGGGGCAGAAAAACTACGCTGCGGCAAACAAGGTCCTGTGCAACGACGTAACCCTGAACATCATCACGGGCGTCCTGTTCACAGCAGTGATGCTCATCTGGATGGACCCCATCCTGATGTTTTTCGGAGCCACTGAGACCTCGCTGCCCTACGCCAGGGACTACATGTTCTACATAGCCATCGGCAACGCGGTGACGCACCTGTATTTCGGCCTCAACTCAATAATAAGGTCGTCAGGCAATCCGAAGCTGGCGATGGGGCTGACCCTTTTCACGGTCACTTCCAATGCCATCCTGGACCCGCTGTTCATCTTCGCCTTCGGCCTTGGCATACGAGGAGCCGCACTTGCCACAGTACTCTGCCAGTGCATGGCCCTTGGATATACCCTGTGGTATTTCCTGGACCAGAAGAAGTTCCTGCACCTGCCCCGTTCCAGGAAGATTTTCCGTGTAGACTGGAAGATTGCAAAGGACTCCCTTGCGATAGGCATGGGACCGTTCCTCATGAATATAGCAAGCTGCGTTGTGGTCATGTTCATCAACCAGCAGCTCGTCAAATGGGGAGGAGACCTCGCCCTGGGTGCATACGGCATCGTGAACAGGATTTCCTTCCTCTTCGTGATGGTCATAATGGGATTCAACCAGGGAATGCAGCCCATCGCGGGCTATAACTTCGGCGCCAGGCAGTACGGGCGCGTCAAGGAGGTATATCTCAAAACCGCCATGTGGGCAACCATCGTCGTCATTGCCGGCTTCCTCGTGTCCGAATTCCTTTCCAAGCCGGTCGTGAGCGTTTTCACCAACGATCCCGCACTGGAGGACATGGCCGCGAAGGGCCTCAGGATGATGAATCTGGCATTCCCCATCATAGGTTTCCAGATGGTTACGACCAACCTCTTCCAATGCCTTGGAATGGTGAGAAAGAGTATCTTCCTCTCTCTTTCCAGACAGCTTCTCTTCCTGCTGCCGTGCATCTATATCCTTCCGGACATCCTTCAGTCCGAGGCCGGTGTATGGTACAGTTTCCCCATCTCCGACACCATCGCGTCCGTAATCACGGCCATCATGGGGTGGAGCCTTATCGTAAAGCTTTCCAAACTTAAGGACGGAGACGATCCGTCCATCTTAGGAGGACAGATAAAATGAACACTATCATCAACATCGGCCGCAGCTTCGGAAGCGGAGGAGGCTATGTGGGGCAGGCTATCGGCAAAAAACTGGGCATTCCTTTCTATGACAACGAACTGATTTCCAAAGCCGCAGAGGAAAAAGGCTTCTCCAAAAGCATCTTTGCCGGCGAGGAGAAGCGCAGCCTTTTCTCCGTTTCCAGTTTCTTCTCTTCCGGGAGGCTGGGATACCTGGACAGCGGATACGTGAACGACAATGTCCTCTTCAAGATCCAGAGCGAGGTAATCCGTTCCATCGCCGGCGAGGGCGATGCCATCTTCATCGGCCGCTGTGCCGATTACATCCTCCGGGACATGGACTGCCTTGACGTCTTCGTCTGCGCCCCCATGGAATTCCGCATCAAAAGGCTCATGGAGAACGAAGGACTCAGTGCCGACGAGGCCGAAAACCTGATGCGCCGCAAGGACCGCACCCGCGAAACGTACTACAACTACTACACCTTCGGAGCCTGGGGCAAGGCCGACAATTACGACCTCTGCATAGACAGTTCCATCCTTGGAATAGACGGAACTGCCGATTTCATCATAGACTTCGGCCGACGCTGCGGTAAGATAAAGTGAGGATAGCGCCCATCATAACAGGGATAGCCGCCGCCTGCGCAGTGGCTCTGCCTTTCATACTCAAGGGCGCGTCTTCAGAGCCGGAAACTCCTGCTCCCACATATCTGGAGAACCTCAACGAGGCAATCACAAACGACCTTTCCGACATCCCCGAACTCAAGGCCATGGACCACTCCGTGGATTCCTTCATGAACTACTGGGCGCTGAAAGGCATGGCGCTCGCCGTTGTGAGGAACGACTCCCTGGTCTATGCAAAGGGCTACGGCAAGGCCGATGCTTCCACGCCTATGACTCCCGGCACCACCATGCGGCTGGCATCGGTTTCAAAGCTTCTTACGGCCGTGGGAATAATGAAACTCCAGGAAGAGGGCAAGGTGTTCATGGACACCCCTGTCTTCGGGCCCTTCGGCGTACTGAAGCGCTTCGACCCCTACATCAAGGACAGCAATTATTACTCCATGACAGTGGAGCATCTGCTCCGTCACCAGGGCGGTTTTACCACCCGCGGGGGCGATGTAATGTTCTCCACCCTCACGTTCATGAGAAATCACGGCCTATCGGAAGCGCCTGACGCAGAAACGCTTGTACAGAAACAGCTTGCCAGGAGGCTCGGCTTTGAACCGGGCACATGGCAGGACTATTCCAACTTCGGTTATCTCCTTCTGTCACTGATTATAGAGGAAGTGAGCGGGATGCCCTATGAAGAGTACATGCAGGAGCATGTGTTCAAGCCGGCGGGATGCACGGGATTCAGTATTGCAGGCAACTACCTGAAGGACAGGCAGCCCGGCGAATCGATGTATTTCATGCAGCCGGACAGCGAGCTTGTGCCTTCCTATGACGGCAAGCTTGCGGCCGTAGAGAAGTGCTACGGAGGAAATGACATCACCTCCCTCAAGGGCGCCGGAGCGTGGATAGGTTCGGCCGTAGAGATGGCACGCCTGGTTTCCTGCATAGACGGCCGCGGCCCCATGAAGGACATTCTGACGGAAGATTCCGTGCGGCAGATGACCACCTGGTACGATGAGAACACCTTCTCCCTTGGCTGGGTGGATACCAAGCCGGACGGGGAATGGACAAGGACGGGGTCTTTCTCCGGAACATCGGCCCTGGTGAAGGTCTATCCAGACGGCGAATGCTGGGTGCTGATCTCCAACACATCGGCCTGGAGGGGTTCCCGATTCTCCAAGAACACCGCATACCTCTGCAAGAAACTCCGCGGCCGATTCTCTCATCTTCTGCCAAGGCGTGACATGTTTGAGCAAAGCACGGAACTATGAAAAGATTACTGTACATCATGGCTGCCTGCGCTGCCATTTCTTCCTGTGCAAAAACCTACGACGTAGTTGTTGTGGGCAGCGGAACCGGCGGAACGGCTGCAGCCATTGAAGCCGCAAGAAACGGTTCCAAAGTCCTGGTCGTAGAGGAATCTCCCTGGCTGGGAGGAATGCTCACCAGCGCCGGCGTAAGCGCCGTAGACGGCAATTTTCGCCTCCGTGGCGGCATTTTTGCCGAGTTCACAGACTCCCTCGCCGCCAGATACGGCTCCGTAGACACCCTGTTTTCAGGCTGGGTGTCCAAGATTATGTTCAACCCCAGGGTAGGGGCCGAAATCTTCAGCAACATCGCCGCCGAATCCGGAGTGGAAGTCAAATTCAACACCACCGTAACGTCCTTTGAAAAGGGATGGAAGCTGAAGCTGTCGGACGGGAGCCGAGTCAAGGCCCGCATCCTCATCGACGGAACGGAACTGGGAGACGTTGCCCGGGAAGCGGGAGTTCCTGCACTTGAAGACAGCCGCGCCCTGCAGGACATGACTTATGCCGCCACCGTCAAGTTCCATGACCATCCGGTGCCCATGGAGAAACCCGAGGACTATGATCCGGAGCACTACCGCACCTGCTGCGACACCTGGAGCCCGGACATGATGCTCTCCTACGGACGCCTTCCAGACGGATATATGATGCTGAACTGGCCCCAGGGCGGAAACGACATCTACCTGGAGTACCTTGACATGCCGCGTGAACAGGTGTACCGGCAGGCGAAAAACCGCACGCTCGGATACATATACTATCTCCAGAACGAACTGGGCTTCAAGAACCTCGGCATTGCCGATGATGTCTTTCCTTCTGCCGACGGACTCCCCTTCTATCCGTACTACCGTGAAGCCCGCCGCATTGCAGGAAAAGATACAATGACAGTTGACGCGGCCAAGAATCCATACGCACACGACCTGTATACCAGGGCTGTAGCGGTTGGAGACTACCCTGTGGACCACCACCACAACCAGCACCCGAGAAGGGAAGAGCTCTCGCACCTCTGGTACGGCAAGATTCCCTCATTCAGCGTTCCTCTTGGCGTAACCATTCCTGCAAACGGCCCCGAGGACTTCCTGGTTGCCGACAAAGCCGTCTCCGTGAGCTGGGAAATGAACGGCGGAGTGCGCCTGCAGCCGGTAATCCTTGGCCTTGGCCAGGCGGCAGGAGCCCTGGCGGCAATTGCCGTCAAAAGCGGAAAGCACCCCTCGGAAGTCCCTGTCCGGGAAGTTCAAAGCCTACTTCTGGACCATGGATGTTATCTCCTCCCCTTCCTTGACCTCAAGCCCGGAGACTCCGGATTCAGGGAGCTTCAGGAGAAAGGCATCAGAGGGGAAGTAAAGGGCACCGGCCGCAGCGTAGGCTGGGCAAATGAAACATGGGTAAATGTACCACAAGATGAATAACAGGAACCTCGCCATTGACATTTTCAGGGGCCTCACCATGACCCTGATGGTATTCGTAAACGAATTCTGGAAAGTTTTCAACGTGCCTCACTGGCTGGAGCACTTTGCCACCCTGGAGGACGGAATGGGACTGTCGGACATCGTTTTTCCGATGTTCCTCTTTGCAATGGGAATGTCCGTCCCCTATGCCCTTGAACGCCGCATAGCCAAAGGATACAGCACGGAAAGTACCGTCAGGCACATCATCTCCCGTACTTTCGCACTTCTGGTCATGGGTGCTTTCATCTGCAACCAGGAATCCAGGGGGATGGCCGGGAACAGGGCCCTGTGGGTGTTTCTCATGGTTGTCGGTTTCTTCCTCACCTGGAACCAGTATCCAAAGGACTGGAAGCCCGCACGCTGGCTGAAGACTGCCGGGGTCCTGCTTCTGCTCGTACTCGCCCTGGTATACCGTTCTGCCGACGGAGAGCCCTTCCAGGGGCTCTGGTGGGGAATCCTGGGCCAGATTGGATGGATGTACCTTTTCTGCGCCATGGCCTATCTCCTCTGCCACGAGCGCAAGTGGATTATCCCGCTGCTGTGGATTGTCCTGTGCTTTGTGAACCTAAGCACCGTTCAAATGCGTGACGGAAGCATCTGGATAGGGTCCAATTTCATCGCAGACCTTGCCGGAGCCCTCCAGCTTGGTAAATGCTACGGCGCCATAATGGGACTGGGCGGCATGATGCTCACCCTTGCAGACTGGAATCTTTCCGGCCGAAAGGCCTCGCAAAGAATGGGCATCGGACTGGCAGCCGCTGCAGTTCTTGCCGTTCTCGGGATGGCCGCCCACACCGGCTGGATAGTGTCCAAGAACCTTGGGACACTCCCCTGGTGCCTGTTTGTAATGGCGATATCCGTTGCTCTTTATACCTTCCTCCGCTTCCTCGAGAGGAAGGGCTGGACCGGCTGGTTCAAGCCGCTCGCGCCTGCAGGAACGGCAACTCTCACCGTCTATATGATACCCTACCTGTTCATCGCCTTATGGGTGGCCGTGAATCCCACTCCGGCCCCCTGGCTCACCGGCTGGGTGGGAGTAGGCAAATGCGTCCTGATGGCAGCAGTCTACATCTGCTGCGCATGGGGGCTCACAAAAGCCGGAATCAAGCTCAAGGTTTGACGAAAGCGTCCCAGTAGTCAAAGGCGCGGATGTGGCAGAGGTCGAAGAGGAAGAAGCCGTCGGCCTCCTTCAGGATAGTCTCCTTGATTTCCGGGAGGATGCCTGCCTTGTCTCCTGTCTCAAAGCCCTTTTCATTGCCGATGTCTGGCCCTGCCGCAAATGGTACGTCTCCGCAAAGGCGCTTGCGGCCGAGTTTGGCGTAGCCCTCCATTGTCTTTTCCGTATCCCCGTGGATGTTTGCTGCAGGGCAGTATGCTCCAAGGATCATGAAGTCCACCAGATCGGCAAAACCTGTGGCCTGGTATTCAGGGGTGGCCCAGCTGAAGGTGGGCTCCTCCTTGGCAAGGTTGTATTTGGGGCTCGTCCAGTTTACGCCGCTGCGGTAGTATTCAGAGAACCAGGCGCCCACGTAGATGCCAAGAGGGAGGTCTTTCCTCACGGAATGTACGGCATCGGCACATTCTGAGACAAAGTCGTGAATGACCTTGCAGCGGAAGGTGAGCCACTGCGTTTCAAGCGCGTCGGGAGTCTTGTCAAGGAAGATGTGACCGGGCTCCGTAAAGACGGGCCAGCGTTCAGGCTGTCTGCCGATGTACTGCGCAAACTGTTCCTTTGCCGCGTCGGTATAACCGGCATCCATCGCATAGTCATCATATCGGCACCGGTCCATCACAATGCCGTCCAGCCCCTCGTAGGCCGATACTTCCTTTAGCAGTTCCAGAAGGAAGGCCTGAACCTCCTTGTTCGCCGGGTCCAGGAACCGGCCGCCGACGGTAGCTGAATTGTCGGCCTGATTCACAAGAGAGCCGTCAGGAAGAAGGTCCACCGCACACCAGTTTTTCCGCTCCGGGCGGTCATACACCATGCCGATATCACCGGCCTCGCACTTGAAACCACCCACCATCATATTCACACCGGCAAGCACCTTGAGACCTGCCGCATGGCCGGATTCTATCCATGCTTCAAGGTAGTCGAAGTCCTCTGTGCGGGGGAAATAGCGCATGCCTTCCGGGGTCCAACGGGCAACCTGCGTAAGCGCCGGAGCCACATCGGACTTGAAAAGCACGTTTCCGCTTGTGGGCCTCACCTCTACCACGACATGTGTAAAGCCCATATCTGCGATACGTTTGCAGTCGGCCTCAATGTTCTGCCTGGAATTGCCATACTCGGCAAAATTCGCCCCAACTTCCACCCATACTATGCTGGGTTTCTGAACCTTCTCCGAGGCACACGACAATAAGGATAGCAGAAAAACTAAAACTGACAGTCTCTTCATATTATTCTATGTTTAATAACTCTTTTTCAGTGCCGCCGTAGAGGCGTACCCAGGTGCTGAAGCCCGGATTGCCTTCAAGGAAGCGGAAGATTCGGCAGCCGGAGACCGTTCCGGGGGCGGTGGGCCCGTCGGAAGGGATGTATCCGTCAGGACCAAGGTGGTTGTAGATGGTGTCTCCTCCGCTGAACCGGCCATAAATGAAGTGGATGCCGCCGTATGGCAGCACGTAGTCACAGTCATGGTCGTGGCCGGTTACTATGGCCTTCACGTCTCCCATTTCACGGAACTGGGCGAACAGGCCCGAATTGAGCCTGGACGGGCACGGGGGCTCTCCGTTATTGCCGCAGACGGGTTCAATTCCCGCCGCCAGGGCCTCCTTGAGTTCACAAAGCGGGATGTGAAAAAATGCCATGGAGGGAACCGGGACTCCTCCGTTTGATGCCTTGAACTTTTCGCTAAGAGCGCGGTACCAGGCAATCTGGCTGTGCCGGATATAATCGTAACAATGAATATCCTCCTCGCCCTTGAGGACCACTTCGTCCATGGAGTCAAAGAGATAAAAGACGTGCTCGACACCCCTCGATCCCGAAAGGGTCAAGGCATCGTTGGAACAGCCGTAAACTCCTTCTTTCGGAGAAAGGTTCACGCAGCCAGGCAGCGCACGTATGGCGGCAAACATCTCTTCCCTTGAACTGCCGAACTGCGAGTCATGGTTTCCAAGCGCCACCGCCCACGGAATTCCGCTTTCGGCAAGGGGCTGGAGTATCTCCCTGGCACTCTGAATGTCAGGGCGCCCGAACACGATGTCTCCGGTATGTATCACGAGGTCCGGCCTGACACTCTCAAGGGCCTCTTTCACACAGTTCAGCGCACGTTCGGACCTCGGATCCCCGGCTATATAGTGGGTGTCCGTAAATTGCAGTACGGTAAAACTTCCATCCTGCCGATAATGGAAATCACGTGACGCAGCAGGGTTTATATCCTTTGCCACTGGAGCACATGCCTGCAGCACGTGCGGCGCCACGGCCGCCGCCCCGGTAAGTACTGCTGCATTCTTCAGGAAAGATCTTCTTTTCATTTCAGTTTCTCAATATGGTCCAGTCTGTTTTCACAAACAGACTGGACGGTATTAACTATCTCCATGCATCGTTCATGGGGAATACGGATTCCGGTCCCGGCTTTCAAAACCAAGTCAAGCCCGGGATTGCCATCATAGAAAAGGGATGTTGCGTGTTGTCCGTTTGTTCCCTCCGGAGAGTATGTAAGGTCATATGCCGGAGCCAATTCCCATTTGGAGTCACGGCAAATGAACGAGAAGTTCTTGGCGTGGTCATCCTTATTGACAGCCACTATATTAAACACCATGCGACGAAACATCTCCTCCACCTGGCGGGGATCCTGAGTCAGATATCCTGTAAGGGCAAGAAGATTTGTATAGTCGGCATCTTGATTTCTGAAATCCGTTTTAAGGAGAGCTGCGGCAGAAAGCATATGAAGTCTCTTCCCGGAAGAATCAATGTCAAAACGCTCTATGCAGAAATATCTATCCCTAAGAAGTCCCACCTTGGGGATACTGATCCCACATTCGCTCGCAGCCGTCATATATCGGAGTTCTGTCTTGCCAATTTCCTGAGGGTCATATGTATGCCTGAACTTGACAAGCCAGTGTGCGCCATCCTTCGTCCTGAATGCGGTCTTCGGCCTGGCCCCGCCTGAATTTGCGCTATTATAATAAAGCAAAGAGGCATCCCCGGATTCTTTTTCAGAGAACAGTTTCAATGCTTCTTCCTGAAGAATATCCAATTCCAGTTCATTTTCCGTTTCGCTTTGATGGTCGAAACCTGGCATTACGGGCATATATGACAAGGCTCCCATACCGGAATTTCCAATTATGGAAAGTCTCTGAAGCGGGGTAAGCCCACGTAGCGACAGTCCCTCTTTTCTAAGCATCCTGTCAAGAAGGAACAGTCCATATCCGTCAGGAAGACTGTCTTCAAACACAGCAAAGGAGCCGTCAAAAAAATCTTTTCTTCCTAAGAACAGCCCGCTTTGAAGTGGCAGTTCCGTCGGGGATATGGAAAAACCTGAAGCCAACCACTCTCTATGGTACTCGAAAACACATACGCCACCGGATGGGTCCATCTGCAAAATGCCGACGGGCCGCTCCCTATACATAACCTCCAAGCGATGAACTTCCTGAATCATCTTCCGTTTTTCCTGTTACGGTTCTTGTTAATCAACTCCAGTTCTTCAGCCGTGCTGTATTTTGTACGGCTCATAATGGCCGACAGTTCCTCAAAGTAATCGAATTCAATGGCAAGCCGGCAGAAAGACTCCAACGAAATCTTCCCCGTCTTTTCAAAACTCTCCAGAGTAGGAGCGGGGATGCCCGTCATGGCCGAAAGCGCCCTGCGGCTATACCCTTTTTCCAACCGCCGCGCCCGGCAGTTTGCTGCCAGCCGGTCCATGAGCAGCTGGGGATTCCGAGTGTAATTGTCAAGTCTATATTCCATAATATAATATGCAAAAAGGCCAATTATAAGCCTGTTCAAATATTATGTTATGCAAATATAGTTATTTATAAGGAATTTTCCAACTACTTAAAAGCGCCGGTCACAGGGGCCGGCGCTTGAATCTGTTAAGCGACTAAGAGATATTAGAGCTTGGGGTAGATAATCTTGAAGTACTGGGAAGATGCAGCATCAACTACATAAGCGGCAAGGTCATTGCCTTCCACAATGAGTTTCATGTCGGCATTGTCGCCATACTGCCAGTTGCTTGGATCACACCAATATTCATATTTGCTCACAACTACAGGAGCCTTAGGATCATCTATGTTGACTAGCCATACATGTCCGGGCATGTGGTCTGTATACTCACCATCTTCGTCCCAGTCGGCCCATGCAAAGTAAGGGACACCAATGAATCCGAGATACTTGTGACCATTCCATTCAACCGTTGAGAAGCATGTGAAACCCTCCTCCCAAGTTGCACCACTTACAAGCACTTCCTGCCACTCGGCTGTCGGAGATTCAAGATAATGCAGGTTATAATTGTTGTCATAACCCATGTAGAACAGACCACTTTGGGATGAGTTGCCAATATGCTTCGCAACGATATCGTGAGATGTCCATATACCCATCGCCCAGTTATCAGCTTCAAGAGGAAGATATTGAGGAGCGTCCACGTATTTGGTATATCCTTTTCCTTCTGAATCAGTAAATACACCGTTTTTAATATCCCAGTCGGCGATCTGCACACTATAACCACCCGAGTTACTCATGGTTATTACAGCGTCCTTGGTGGCATCGCCGGTTACACGGATATTGTCAAGACCATAGCCATAAAAGCCGTTGGAGTAAGTAATGATTGGCTTAATGGATGATAAGTCAGGCGTTTCGGCAGCAAGAATAGCAGAAACATTGTCCTTCGGTATAACATAAATTGCAAGAGGAGTCTGATCTTCAGCGATAAGCTCGTATTGCTCATTTTGGGGATAGTCACCACCATAGGAGATAACTACGTTGCCAGCATCATCGTTAGTTACACCCGTGAAAGAAGGAAGACCGGCAAGGTACTTCACTTGCTGCCCATCAGATTTATTGAAAATATATGCCCCACCTGTTTCGTTTTCTGTAAGGCCGCAATTGATAATAATGTAGTCACCAACTTCTGCTATAGACTCGCGGGTACCACCAGGGAACATACCCCAGAAGAACTGCTGAGTCCAGGCAACCTGAAGCCTGCCTCCCTGATTGACATAGACCCTTTCCACGTGAGCCTTGGCTTCGCCATTCTCATCAACATCCTGAATAGCAGGAATGGTGAACTTTACATAGGCTCTACGTGCGTCATACATTGCAGGAGCCACAGTAAAGCTGCCCTTGCCGGTAGTTTTGTCAAAGGTTGCCGGGGCCCAGTCAAAGGACTCATAAGTGGTTACATCATACTCCAGATTGGTAACGACAGAGAAATCGACCTTGCCGCCTTCAAGTCCAACTTCCAGGTTGGAGTTGCTGACGATGAAGACATTCCCCTGATAGAAAGTGACATCGGCACCTTCATTGCCCACCTTGACTGCCACGGTGAAATAGCGGCCGTATTCTTCCTTGGGAAGAGACTGGACGGTAACCTTCACTTCGTTTTCTCCGGCTTTGCCGGAAGCGGGAGTAATGACTACATAGTCTTTCTCCTCACCGGGATAGTTCACTGTTGCAGTCCAATCTGCGGGAGCAGTGAATTTTACAGTAGAAATTGCAGACTCTGCGCCGAGATTAACCACGGCGTCTGACTGAAGGGCAAATTCAACCTTTACGGGATCGGGGGTTTCACCGCCGCCTTCAGGAGTCTTTTGGCAGGACGCTAAGGCAATCAGCGCTGCAGCAAGAAGATAATAATACTTTTTCATTGTGTTTAATTATTGGTTAATGAATTAAGGTAATAAGTAAAAGCATTTTTGAATGAAGCCCAGTAATTGTGCATTCTTATGTGGCAGAGATCAAACACGAAGTAGCCGTCGGCTTCGTTTATACAGGCATCCACGGTCTTAGGGATATATGCACTTTTGCCACCATCCTGCCAACCCTCAGGATTGCCCACATCAGGGCCGCCTGCAAAGGGGGCGTCACCCAGAATCAGGCCCTGAGCAAGTTTGCAGAAGCCCTGCATAGACCATTCGCCGCTACCGTATATACTTTCAGTTGCCGCATAACAACCCAGGAGCATCTGGTCGCAGTGGTCGGCAAAGCCGTATTTGTGATAGTCAGCATCGGCCCATTTATTATATTTCACATGCGTCAGGAACCTTGGGCTGGCCCAGTTTACTCCGGATGTGTAATAACTCGAGTACCAGGCGCCCACATAAACTCCAAACTTTACATCAGGATTAACTTCATGAACTGTATCCGCGGCTTTCTCGACAAAGTCATGAATGGTCTTCGCCCGGAATGACAGCCAGGCCTTCTGGACAGGAGTTACAATCGCAGGAAGCGACGATGTGCCCGAGGGAAAAACCGGCCATGATGCGGGCTCTTCTCCAAGGTACTCGGCAAACTTTTGCCTGGAAACATCTGAGAATTCACTCTGAAGGCCCGTGTCATCATAGCGGCAGCGGTCCAGGATGATTCCGTCCACATCATATCCGGCAAGTTCTTTCAGCATGGCAAGGATATACGCCTGCACATCGTCATTTGCGGGGTTTAGGAAAACAGTGCCCTTCACTCCGCTGTAATAACTGCTGCTTATTCCACTGGATGTATTGTCCATGGCCGCCCATCCGGCCGGAATTTCACCGGTGAATATCGGCCCCTCGTCATCAAGCCCGTAATAACCGCCATAACCGCCGACAAATGTGTTAATAGCGGCATGTACCCTAAGCCCTGCAGAGTGTCCGGCATCGATGAACGCCTGCAGATAGTCCCAAGTCGCTTCACGGTTCACAAAGCGGTAGGATGATCCGATCCACGCTGCCAGACGAGTGGCTTCCGGGGCCACCTTCGACTTCCATAGAACGGTACCTTCCGTGGGACGGACATCCACTACGATATCTGTAAAACCACAGTCTGCCACCTTAGACAGTTCAGCGGCAATGAAGGTCTTGTCGTTGGCGTAATAATAGAAATTTGCAGATGCATCAATCCACACATAACGAGGCTTCCCCTCAGGCGTTTCCACCTGAGGTTCGGGCTCCGGTTCCGGAACAGGCTCCTCTGTAACCGGTTTACTGTTACAGGCAACAGCCAAAACTAATACAGAAAATATATGTAACCGAAAAAGTTTCACTTCCTATTTAATATAGATGCAACTTCCGACGGAACGTTGCTTACCATCCGAAGGTTTTATGGTTTCAAAGCCGTTCACAAGGAGACAACTTGAGCCGCCGCCGTCAAGGTTGATGGCATCTGTACATCCAAACTCTTTCAGCACTTTCGCCACGTTTTCCGTGGAATAGCCAAGAACGCCTTCCGTCATTTCACGGCCCTCACAGACAAAGAGGACAAGGCGGTTGTCGGCGGTGATACCGATAGCCGACCTTGGATCAGGATTTGCGCAGTTGACATCATAATCACCGGGGATGCACTCATATCGCCATGTATTCATGATTTCCGAATTCTTTATGAGTACAGGGCCGGCGCCGATGGCTGTTTTGGCCTCGAAAGCCGTAGCTCCGGCAGGGAAAGTTGCAGACGGTGTCGGCTGAGGATTGCTCCCGTATGAATTCTCAGCAGGAACAGGATAGATAAAATGGTTGTCTTCCCCGGCAAAATAAGTCCAAGAGGCCTCAATCTTGCCGTTTGCATGCATGATGAAAGCAGCCCTCGTGGGATAGTACATGGTTACCCAGTCCTCTGAAGCGTAGTTAATGTTCGGTGACAGGAGAACACCGTTTTCCACTGCAAGGCTTGCAGGATAGTTGATTCCGCTGTCCGAATAAAAGTATCCGCCGTTAAGGACAAGGACCGGTGCTCCGAAACCGTTGAATACCTGGGTAGGGGTCTTGAGCTGGTCAGAGCTCCCGTCCAGTTCAGGATCATTCAGTCCCCACACATGGAATTCGGCCTTGGAAAGGTCTGCAGTAGCAATCCATGCCTCTGCCTTCTTCCCTTTGAGGACTTCCGGGGAATGATACACCTTGACATAATCCGGGAGGCTTCCATACCTTCCGTCAGTAACTTCAGTCCATGGCTCGTCATCGGCATCCGGGTCCAGCCAGGGCCAGTCAGAAGGAATATCCCCTCCTTTGGAAGAACATGCGGCCACAACGATTGCCGCAAATATTACAGCGTATTTTTTCATATTTCAAAGCAATCTGCGACATATGCACCAATGGCTTGTGCATGATGGTCATAATAATAGAGATACACACGATATCCGTCGGTAGTGGGAACCAGGGCGACATCTCCGGCAGCTCCGACTGCAGGGTCAAAGGCTCCTTTCTGGAAAATGGCGATTCCGTTGTTCTTCAAAATTCTCACGACGGCTGACGGATCTGAAGCATCATAGAAACAAAGCTTGGGCTTGATTTCCCAGTTGGGGAAGTGGCTTACCGCAAGGAGTGCAAGGTAAGGAGTTCCGTTGAATGTCTTGGCGTCAAGGCAATTAGGATTCAGGCTCCAGTTTCCGACAAGGTCCAGCCAGTTGTCTTTACCCTTCTTGTCAATATGATGGAGGATATACTGTTCTGCCTGCTCATCGTCCACACTTGGATCCGTATTACCAGTTGCTCCTTCATAGTAATCAAGGAACCAGCCATCCTCGAAGGGTGTCGCAGACGCAGGAGCAACTGTAGCAAAATTAATGGGCGCTCCCCCCCAGGAAAGACCCTGAGGTGAAAAATCCTTGACATCTACTGAAGTGACAGCGCCGCCTTCAACCGTAAGAACAACCACCTCTGAGGAAACCGAAACTCCGGCTATTCCTTCGGATGTAAAGACGATTACGCCGTCGCCCTTCAGGTTTCCTGCAGCCTTGATCCTGTGGCCGATAGGGAAAGCAAGCGGATTGACAAAGCTGTAAAGCAGGGTGGGTGTCTCCGTGGTGGAAGAAGAAACGTAAACATTTACAGTTCCTGCGCTGTCTCCGCCAAGAGCATAGTTGGCAAATACCAGATTTCCCGAATCATCGTTTGTGAGGCAGTCGGCTACGGCCGGTGCAACTGAAAGCTCGCCCTGACGGCTGCCGGTAAAGGCATCCACAAGAACGGGGTTGCGTCCCAGACCAAGCCCTACAACCATGGTGGATCCAATACCTGCAAGAGATACGTAACACTCTTCATTATAGGCAGGCAGTCCTACAACAGTAACCGGATCCACATTGCAGAGCAGCGTGATCGATTCTGTCCTCAGGCCTTGTGAAAGAAGGTTGGGAATGCCTTGTGCCACTGTATATACTTTACTGGTGGTTCCATCTCCGGCAAGAACCTTTACCGTAGCACCGGAATTCAGGTTATACTTCGAAGCCGGATTGTATCTCTTGCCGTTAATCTCCGAGATCTCAGCATGAGGTGAAACCTGGGCGGAAACGCGCACGGATGACATGTCTTCAAGATATGGAATCAAGAGCCTGCTGTCATTTTCGTATACTATTCCTCCTGTCTTGATGTCTTCCACCATGAATGAAAGCAGACTGCATGAAGATGGTTTCACCCTCTTCCCGGTTATCACGATTTGCCTGGAAGCTCCGCTGGGGTCTGTCAGGGTAAACTCATTATCCTCTGTCAGGTCCAGTATTCCCAATCGCGGGGAGATTTTCCAGTTCGGCTGCAACTCGGCCTGAATACGGAGGCCTAACATATAAATCAGCGTCTCTTCATCAGATGCTTCCGGATAATAGTACGGAATTGGAATCTCGAACCGTGTGGCATCGGGGTCGGTAACGGTAAGTCTGCCGACTTCCTGATCAACATAGGTGCCGGAGGTAATTATAGCCGTGAGGCTGGTGAGGCCCTGCCTTGCCGCCGTTGGAAGCACGTATTCCGGCTGATGACAAGCGTTCAGCATTGCAAGGGCGGATATTATGTATATGTACTTTTTCATTTTACTTCCACTCATCATATTGTTCAACCAAAGCATTGGAGGAGAGTTCGCTTTCCGGCATGGGGAAGCGATATAGTCTTTCAGGGAAGTTTCGGTCTTTCTCATCTACTGACACATAAGTGTATCTGAAGCCGGAGCCATCCTTCTCTATCTTTAGACCGTGCTGCTGATAACCTGTAAGACCTTCGGGATATGGCTTTGCTGCTGCCTTCCAGCGTCTGAGATCCCAGTAGCGGAGACCTTCGAATGCAAGTTCAACCTTCCTTTCCTGAACTATTGCCTTCCAAAGGTTGTCTCCGGTCTTGTCAGAATACGGGAGTCCCACTCTGGTGCGTATGGCACGGACAGCATCATTCGCTCCCAAATCGTCATTCGTGCGATAGCAAGCCTCTGCCCTATTCAACAGGACTTCACCGTAACGGAGGAAAGTGAACGGCTGGCTGCTGCCTGAAGTATTCACGTCATAGTTTTCATCCACCAGTTTTCTCATATAATAGCCGGTGACTGTCCTGCCTTTCGGCTCCTTCTCGGCCTTCCACTGAGCCCAACCATCTGTTCCGCCGATATAAGGCTCGATTGTACGGTTCTTCCATGCCGATCCATTATAAAGGATGGTGGCCTGGAAACGAGGTTCCAACTGCTCATATGGAGGAGTATTCGTGGTGGTGCCATGCCAAGGTGTCCAGTTGGGGAACCCGCCTGTTGCAAGTTCATAGCTTTCTACCAGTTCCTGCGTAGGGACGGCATACGCTCCGCCCTTGGAATCGTTCACGGCGTAATCTCCGCCTGGCGTATAATAGAAGTTGAACTCATGGGCTATGCCGTTGGAAATGTCAAAGGTATACTGCAGAATTGCCTCACGGTTTCCGTCAGCAAGGCTCTTTCCATAGGAATCGGCATACTTTGGTTCAAGGGAATAACCAAGTTCCCTTACTTTGTCTGCCGCTGCGATAACGGCATCATACCTTTCGGCATAAAGCATTGCACGGGTAATGAGAGCGTATGCCATGCCTTGGTCTATACGGCCGCCGGCTGCTGCCTGCGTGGGCAGGTTCTTTGCCGCGAAATCCAGGTCCTGCTGGATAAAATCCCATACGTCCTTTTCAGGAGATACTGCCTTGTCCTTCGTTATCTTGGAAAGGTCTTCATCGTAAAGTATTACATCCTTGTAGCGTTTGGCCAGCTCAAAGTAGAAGTACGCCCTCATGAAACGCAGTTCACCTTCAAGACGGGTCTTGTCCGCATCCGACATCTGACCATAAGTCTTCAGGTAGCTCAAACCTTCATTTGCTTCCCTTACCGCGACGTACAGGGAGCCCCACATTCCAAGATAGACGTCAATGGTACCGGCGCTCACCGTAGACTCAAAATAGGAGATATATGAAGGGATATAGGCCATCGCATTGAAGTTGTACGATGTATACTTGAGTTCATCAGTCAATGCTTCAGTGAGGCCGAGAGAAGTAGGATATGCATTGTACGACCAGATGTATGAGAACAAGTGGTTCACCGAATACTCGGCGTTGCGGGTGGTCTCCCACATGGTTTTTGCCGATACCCTGTCTGTAGGGGTCATATCCAGAAGGCCGCTGCAGGATACTGCGAGAATGAGGGTCGAGAGTATGATAACTGTCTTTTTCATGTTCGTGCCTCCTTTAGAAAGTTAAAGTGATACCGCCCATCAGGAGTCGCTGCTGGGGATAATAACCGTTGTTGACGCCTGGAGATTCCGGGTCGATTCCTTCCGGCAGGCCGTCAATCGTGAAAATGTTCTGGCCTTCCAGGAAGATTCTGAAAGCCTGAAGTCCCAGTTTTGAGGAAATGCCCTTGGGAAGGGTGTAGCCAAGTTGCGCCGTCTTTAGACGTACGTATTTGCCGTCACGGATCCAGAAAGTGGAACTGAGGCCGTTGTCTCCGCCGTGGTTGGTTTTGGCAAGGGTCAGGCGCGGGAATGTTCCGTTCTTGTTGAATTCGCTGTATGCATTCTCTACAAGGAACAGAGGAGAATTGCCGCCCTCCTTGAAGGTCTGAGTCCAGATGGTATTGTCATCGTTGTCATTGTAATATGTACCCGTCAGAGAGACATCGAAGAGGGCACCGCCTGTGAACTGAGCGTTGAAGTCAAAGTTCTTCCAGCTTGCGTTGAGGTTGAGTCCAAATGTGAGCTCCGGACGATTGCTGCGCCCGAAGAGGCCCTTGTCATCCTCATCGATCTTGCCGTCGCCGTTCAGGTCTACATACTTTATGTCGCCGATGCTGGGGCGTGTTCCGAACCAGGAGGAATTGTCGATTTCTTCTTCGGAGGTATAAAGGCCGTCCGCCTGCCAGCACATAATGCTGCCAACAGTCGTACCGGTACGCTTTCTATATTCGACGATATTGGGATCGTCATTGTATTTGAGCCAGCGGGTCTTGGACCTTGTAAGGCTTCCTGTCACTTCATAGAAGAAAGGCGCCCCCATCAGGGTGAAGCGGTTTCTATGCCTGATCAGTATGTCAATACCCTTGGCATCGATGGCATTGGAGTTCACCCAGGTAGGATAATACCCGCCCATGGAGGAAGGGAATCCGGTAGACTGATAGGTGAGCATGTCATAAGTGTAGTTGTAGAAGGCATCTATTTCGGCACCAAGGAGACCGCCCCACAGGGAAAAGTCGACGCCCACGTTCCAACTCTGCGTTTTTTCCCAGGAAAGGTCAGTGTTCGGAATGCCGGAAGTATAGTATGACGGCTGCACCAATGTAGCACCGCCATTCTGGCCGATTGCGATGTTACCGCCTTTGGAATATGTGCTGAGGAAGGCATATTCACTTACCGAGTCGTTTCCGAGAAGGCCCACACTGGCACGGATCTTAAGGTCTTCAAGCCAGGAGAGGTCTTTCATGAAATTCTCTTTGGAAAGACGCCAGCCAAGCGACACGGAGGGGAAAAATCCCCAACGGGTCTTTGCCATACCGGCGAACTTGTATGAGCCGTCATATCGGCCTGTAACCTCTGCCAGATACTTTTCGTCATAGTCGTAACGGGCACGGAACACATAGCCAAGCGAGCGGGAAGCGCTGGACCAGCCACCCACAGGAGAATTGGATGCCACGCCGTTTGAAAGCTCAGGAAGAGAGTCAAAGGGAAGATTCTGCGCATAGGCGCTGAGTCCGTTGCCTTCATAGTCGCGAAGTTCGGCAAGGGCAAGCAGGTCGACATGATTCTTGCCGAATGCGTTAACGTACCCGAGGCTTGCCTGGCCCACTATGCTCTGTGAGAATGTTACACCCTCTCCAAGATTGTTAACATTGTCGGAAATATGGGGATTGTCTGTCCTGACTCTCCAGACCCAGCCATCGTCAGTCCTCTCTTTCTGCATCATGGTATATGGCGTAGAGAGATTCTTGTTGTAGCTGTTGCTGTAATCATACGAGCCGGATACCTTCGCCGTAAGGCCCTTGACGAACGGCACATTCCATATCAAGGATGCATTGACCTCCATCTCAGAGGAACGGGTACGCTTGAAACCCGACTGATAAATTGCGGCAAGAGGACTCACCAGGAAACTCTGGTTGTCCTGGACGGCGCCTGTATAATAGCCGTCATAAGTCTCTGGAAGGTAAGGATGCATCTGCACGACCTGGCGGGCTATCGAGAACCAGCCCACCTCCGTTGCACCGCCGTCAGTACCACCGGAAAGGAAAGCGGGCGTGGAGCGCCTGCCGATTACTCCCTGCATACCGACTTTGTAGCTGAGCTGCTTGGAGATTTCGCCCTCGATATTGGTTCTGACGTTGTATCTGCTGTAATTGAACCTGTCGATGTTTCCCTTCTGGTCCAGAATACCGAATGAAGTAAAGAAACGGGCCTTTTCCGTACCTCCCTGAATGGTCACATTGTGCTTCTGATTGAAGCCAGTCCCGAAAACCTTGTCTACATAGTCAACGTTGTCCCAGCCGTCGGTCCCGTCCCTCATAGCCTGAATGTTTTTCTGCGTAAATGCGGGAACATACTCCGACGGAGCTGAGATTTCGCCATTGGCCAGCATGTCCATCATCTGCGCCACATTATAATAATAGGCAAACTGAGGGCCGTTCATGAAGCGCGGAAAGTTTGCGTTCATGGAGGCACCCATGGAAGCGTTGTACGTTATACGGGTATCACCCTTTTCACCCTTCCTTGTCTGAATGACGATCACGCCACCAGCTGCCTTAAGGCCATAAACTGCTGCAGACGCACCGTCCTTCAGGACGGAGATGCTTTCAATGTCGGCAGGGTCGATGTCGTTGATGTTGTCAACTGGGAAACCGTCCACGACGTACGCTACGCCATAGACGGAACCGCGGATACGGAGCGACGCCTGGTCCAGGCCAGGTTCGCCGGATTCCTGCACGGATGAGATACCGGAAAGCTTACCGGCAAGCACCTGGGACACATTGGTGGCAGGTGATTTAAGGAGTTCGTCGCCCTTCATTGCCGACACGGCCGCAGTCAGGGTTTCCTTCTTGGCGGTACCGTAGCCCACAACGACCACGTCTTCCAGGTACAGGGCGTCTTCCTGCATTGTCACATTGATTGGCGAGCGCCCGTTCCAGGTGCGCTCTTCGGTTGCAAGGCCAAGGCAGGAGAACTCGATCACGTCACCGCTTTTGGCAGTGAGTTCATAGGCACCGTCGTTTCCGGTCATGGTGCCGTGGGTGGTTCCCTTTACCAGGACGGTAACTCCGCCAAGAGGGGCTCCCCCCTGGTCTGTCACCGTGCCCCGGAGTTTTCCCTGGGCCAAAGCAACCGCCGGCAGAAGCATAAGCCCTGCCAGAGTGCCGATGATTAAACGTAGAATGTACTTCATAGTTTATTTTTTATCTGCGATTTCCTGTAAGATAGTACCAATCTGATAGAGTCCTCTGGGCACGTGGAAGCAGCCCTTCCACTTGCCGCCCTTCAGGGGCAGCAGCACCTCGCCGCGGCGGTTCAGATATCCGAACCACTCGGGGTACTCGGGATCCTTGAAGCGGGTCCAGAGATAGTCGTCAAGCCTCAGGAACCACTCCAGGGCCTTTTCATTGCCGGTGAGCTGATAGCCCTTTATCATTGCAATTGCGCTCTCGAGGTGTACCCACCAGAGTTTCTGGTCCCATTCGAGTTCCTGTGTGGGATAACCCTTGCGGTCCATGAAGTAGAATATTCCGCCGTACTCCTTGTCCCAGCCATAGTCGATGACGCGAAGGGCAATCTCCATGCTCTTGTCGATGATATCCTTGCGGCCGAGGCGGATGCCCAGGTTCATCATGAACCAGAGGGATTCCAGATCGTGTCCGGGATTCACCTTGCGGCCTTCGAAACAGTCAATCAGGCTGCCGTCCGGGGCCAGGTTCTCCACCATGACGCCCAAATCCGGCTGGTAGAATACGTCAAAGACTTCGTGAAGAGCCTCTTCGATGGTCTTGTCCAGAAGGGACTTGTCCTCTATGATGGGTTCAATCTCAAGTGCCATGTTGCAGATGATCATCGGAAGGGCGAAATCCTTCATGGGACGCGTTCCGGGCACACCCTTGCTCCATATACCCTTGGGATTGGAACGGCGCTCCAGAATGCGCTGGAAAGTCTTGCGGGCTATTTCGGCATAGTGTTCATCTCCCGTCGCGATTGCCATCTGCGCAAAGGCCATGCAGGCGAAAGTGTTGGAGAAAATGTTATAGGGCTGGATAATCGGCTTTCCCTCCCGCGTAAGGGAGAAGTAGAAATCGAAGTTGCCGTCGTGGCCGTATTTTTCAAGGAAGATAGCTCCCTGCTCTGCACACTCCAGCCACTGAGGATTCTTCTCCACTTTATTGTACAGCATTGCGAACATCCATACTTCCCTGCCCTGCAGCCAGACGAACTTATCCGTGTCAAACACGCTTCCGTCACGGTTCAGGCAGGTGAAGTATCCACCATATTCAAGGTCCTGGGACTTCTCAAGCCAGAAGGGTAAAACGTTGTTATAAAGTTCGTTACGATAGCGAAGCGCCATCTTTTCAAAATCCGGTAAGTGCATATTGGTTATATTTGTTAAATAATTAGATGTATGGCCTCGCAACAAATATAGAAAAAATTTGAAATAAGGCGAAACTTTTTAACAAATTTTTTACCGAACAAAAACTTTTTAACACTCCGTTAATAAGTTTGCTTGTTTTAATGATTCCCTTTGTTTATCTTTGCAAAAAGCATCCGCCATGCACTACGCGTCGTACAAAAAAGCCATCCTCTCCCTTTGCAACAACCGCGACGGGTACTCCATTGCAGAACTAGGCCGCCTGCTCGAAGCCAGCATCCCGAAAGTATCCAGGATAGTAACGGAGATGGTGAACGAAGGCACAATAGTGGAAAAGGGGAAAATGCGCTCTGAAGGCGGCCGGAGGGCAGCAGTTTACGGCCTCAATCCCGATGCCGGATGCTTCGTCGGCGTGGAAGTTGGGCACGAAGGACTCATCATCGCCGTAACGGACTTTCCCGGGCAGATAATCCAGGTAATCGACGATATCCCCTTTACGCTGACGAACACCGAAGAGTCGGTGTCTGCCCTGTGCAAGACCGTAATGCATGCAGTAGACCGCCACGGAGTGGACCGCTCACGGGTAAAAGCCTACGGCATCTCCCTCACAGGCCGCGTAAACCAATGCACAGGATACAGCTACTCCTATTTCATAAGCGAGGAAAAACCCATCCGCAAGCTGCTGGAAGAGGGTTTCGGCAGTCCTGTAATCGTGGAGAACGATTCCCGGGCCATGGCTTACGGCGAATACATCGCAGGAGCCGGCGGAGGCGAAGAAACGAGCCTATTCCTCAACCTCGGCTGGGGTCTTGGAATGGGAATGATCGTGGGCGGCAAGCTCTTCTACGGAAAGTCCGGCTTCTCCGGAGAAATCGGCCACTTTCCCTTCTTCAACAACAATCTTTATTGCCGATGCGGAAAAACCGGCTGCCTTGAAACAGCCGCTTCCGGCCTTGCGCTTCACCGCCTGGTGGGAGAGCAGCTCGACGCCGGCCGTCAGTCGGTCCTGACTCCCGAACACAAAGAGGGACGGGCAATAACCCTTGACGACATCCTTTCCGCCGTCAAGAAGGAAGACATCGTGGCCATAGAATGCATGGAGGAAGTGGGGGCCACGCTGGGCCGCGCCGTTGCCGGACTCATCAACATCTTCAACCCCGAGCTCGTGGTCATCGGCGGGCGCCTTTCGGTAGCCGAGCATTATCTCATGCCGCCACTAAGGAGCGCCATCAACAAGTACTCGCTCAACCTCGTGAACAAGGACACTTTGATAAAGGCCTCCATCCTGGGGAAAAGGGCGGGCGCCATAGGAGCGAGCCTCCTTGCCAAAGACTTCATTCTCTCTGAAATGCAATATTGAACCATATATGGAAAACAGACGTTCATTCTTGAAAAAAGGAGCCCTTGCGGCTGCAGCGGCTCCGCTTCTTGCATCATCTTGCAAGCCGTCCGGCGGTGACAAGTACGGAATAGACCTCGACCGGTCCGTGGAATCCACCCTCATCGTTCCAAAGGCAAACGCCCTCCCCATCACGGGAACGTTCCTGGACGAGATTTCCCACGACATTCCCCACCAGAACTGGGGAGAGAAGGAATGGGACAGGGATTTCAGGTACATGAAGGCTATCGGCATAGATACAGTGATTGACATCCGCTGCGGTTACCGGAAATTCATAACATATCCTTCACCGTATCTCCTGAAAAAGGGCTGCTACATGCCGTCCATGGACCTTATCGACATGTTCTGCCGCCTGGCCCAGAAGTATGACATGAAGTTCATGCTGGGCCTGTACGATTCTGGCAAGTATTGGGATACCGGAGACATGAGCTACGAGGTTGAGTCCAACAAATATGTAATTGACGAAATCTGGGAGCGCTACGGTTCAAAGTACAAGAGCTTCGGCGGCTGGTACATTTCGGGCGAAATCTCCCGTGCCACCAAGGGCGCCATCGAGAGCTTCCGCACTATGGGACGCCAGTGCAAGGAGGTCTCCGGCGGTCTTCCCACCTTCATTTCTCCCTGGATAGACGGCAAGAAGGCCGTAATGGGAACCACCAAGATGACCAACGACCAGGCCGTCTCCGTGGCCCAGCACGAAAAGGAATGGAACGAAATCTTCGACGGCATACACGAATATGTCGATGCCTGCGCCTTCCAGGACGGGCACATCGACTATGACGAACTGGACGCCTTCTTCAGCGTGAACAAGAAACTTGCCGATAAATATGGAATGAAGTGCTGGACCAATGCGGAAACCTTCGACCGCGACATGCCCATCCACTTCTTCCCCATCAAGTTCGACAAGCTGCGCCTCAAGCTGGAAGCCGCAAAGCGCTGCGGGTACGACAAGGCCATCACCTTCGAATTCAGCCATTTCATGAGCCCCCAGAGCGCATATCTCCAGGCGGGGCACCTCTATGACAGATACAAAGAATACTTCGGAATATGAACAGCACAAAACAGATGACATCAGGAAGGGTCCTGTTCATCGCAATAGTTGCCGCCCTGGGCGGAATCCTCTTCGGATATGACACGGCGGTTATTTCCGGAACCACCAGAATAGTTGCCGACCAGTTTCTCCTCACGGAACTCTCCAAGGGCTGGTACGTGGGCTGCGCGCTCATCGGCTCCATCATAGGCGTTGCCGTCGCCGGCATGCTCAGCGACTTCCTCGGGAGGAAGAAGACCATGCTCATATCGGCCCTTATGTTCAGCATATCGGCAATAGGATGCGCCGTAAGTGCCGATTTCACCCAGCTGGTGATTTTCCGCATCATCGGCGGATTCGGCATCGGCGTCGTTTCCATCGTTTCCCCCATCTATATTTCGGAGGTGTCCCCTGCCGAAAAGAGAGGAACGCTGGTGTCGCTGTATCAGCTCGCAATCACCATCGGCTTCCTTCTGGCCTATCTTGTCAACTATCTGGTCCTCAAGGGTGCTGACCTTGAATCGGCAGACCCGGCCCTGGGAACGCGCATGTTCAACAACGAATACTGGAGGGGCATGCTGGGAATGGAGACCATTCCGGACCTTCTCTTCCTCATCCTCATTTTCTTCATTCCTGAAAGCCCCCGCTGGCTTGAGGTCCGCGGGCAGCGACAGGACAACTCCGAGGAGTGGAAAGCCCTTCGCGAGCCCGGCATCCTGATGGCCGTCCTGTGGGGTTCCCTGATCGCCATCCTGGGGCAGTTCATGGGCGTGAACGCCGTGCTGTACTACGGTCCTGAAATCTTCCAGAATGCCGGCCTCTCAAGCGAGGGCTCAATGTTCTCCACCGTGCTTGTGGGCGTCGTGAACATGCTCACTACGGTTCTTGCGCTCATCATTATCGACAAAGTGGGCCGCAAGCAGCTGGTATGGTGGGGCGTTGGCGGAATGATAGTGTGCCTTCTTGCCATCGGCACATACTTCGCCTGGGGAAGCTCACTGCACCTTGGCACCGGCTTCCTTCTTACCTTCTTCCTTCTCTATGTGTTCTGCACGGCCATTTCCATCAGCGCGGTGGTGTTCGTGCTCCTGAGCGAGATGTACCCCGGGCGTGTCCGCGGCCTTGCAATGTCAATTGCGGGACTTGCACTCTGGGTGGGCACTTATCTGATAGGCCAGCTTACACCCTGGATGCTGCAGACGCTCACTCCCGCCGGCACTTTCTTCCTCTTCGCATTCATGTGCCTCCCGTACCTGTATATCATGTGGAAGCACATCCCGGAGACTACCGGCAAGACACTTGAAGAAATTGAAAACTACTGGAAAAAATAAAACAGTTCCCATGAAACTAAGACTTACCCTGGCAATTGCCATTGCAGTTGCATCATGCAGCCCCAAGGTCAAGACAGACGTTTATCTCGATCCCTCCAAGCCGTTGGAGGAGAGGGTGCAGGACGCCCTTTCCCGAATGACGCTTGAGGAAAAGGTTGCCATCACCCATGCCCAGTCAAAATTCTCCAGCGCGGGTGTTCCGCGTCTTGGAATCCCGGAAGTGTGGCACACTGACGGTCCTCACGGCATCCGTCCCGAAGTCCTTTGGGACGAATGGGACCAGGCCGGCTGGACCAACGACTCCTGTACGGCATTCCCGGCGCTCGTCAACCTTGCCGCCACCTGGGACAGGGAGCTTTCCCGCCTGTACGGAGACTGCATCGGCCAGGAGGCTCGTTACCGCGAGAAGGATATACTTCTGGGCCCCGGAATCAACATGGGACGCACTCCGCTGAACGGCCGTACATTCGAGTACATGGGCGAAGATCCATATCTGGCAGGACAGCTGGTGGTACCATACATCCAGGGCGTACAGTCAAACGGCGTGGCAGCCTGCGTGAAGCACTTTGCCATGAACAACCAGGAGGTAAGACGCACCTCAACGTCATCCAACGTGGACGACAGGACCATGTATGAGATATATCTCCCGGCCTTCGAGGCCGCCGTCAAGGAAGGCGGAGCATGGGCAATCATGGGTTCATACAATCTCTACAACAACCAGTTCAACTGCCATAACAAGCGCCTTCTCTGCGACATCCTCAAGGGCGAATGGGGCTTTGACGGCGTTGTAGTGAGCGACTGGGGTGGCTGCCGTGACGATGACGAGGCCGCAGCATACGGCCTTGACATCGAGATGGGCACCTGGACCAACGGTCTCAGCGGCGCCGCTTCCGACGGCTACTCAAATTACCATCTTGCAAAGCCTTATCTTGAGAGACTGCGTGACGGCAGGGCCTCCCTTGAAGGGCTTGACGACAAGGCTTCCAGAGTGCTCAGAACCATTTTCCGCACGTCGATGGGGAAACAGCACTTCGGCAGTTTCAACAGCCCCGAACACTATGCCGCGGCACGCAAAATTGCAGCAGAAGGACTTGTACTTCTCAAGAATGACGGCACTCTCCCGCTGCAGATTCCCCAGGGCGGCAAACTCCTCGTTGTGGGTGAAAACGCATACAAGATGATGGTCGTGGGCGGCGGCAGTTCCAACCTCAAGACCAAGTACGAAATAATTCCCCTGGAAGCACTCCACGAGGCATTTGACGGCAAGGCTTCCGTAGTTTGGGAGCGCGGCTACGTGGGCGACACCACGACGGATTACAACAAGGTGGTAACCGGCCAGGACCTCAGCGAAAGCCGCAGTGCAGAGCAGCTCCTTGCCGATGCCGTTGCATCCGCCTCCGACGCAGACTGCATCCTCTATATCGGCGGCCTGAACAAGAGCAAAGGCCAGGACAACGAAGGTACGGACCGTGCCGATATCGTCCTTCCTTACGGGCAGGACACCCTCATCGAAGCCCTCGCCGCAACAGGCAGGCCGATGGTGGTCGTTAACATCTCCGGTTCTCCCGTTGCGATGCCCTGGGCTCCCAAGGTGAACGCTATCGTGCAGGGCTGGTACGGAGGTTCCGAGAGCGGCCACGCCCTTGTAGACGTCCTCACCGGCGTAGTGAACCCTTCCGGCAAACTTCCTTTCACCATGCCAATCGCACTTGCCGACGGCCCTCTGAAGACCGAACGCCAGTACCCCGGTATCAAGGAAGAAGGCAAGAAGTGGTGGCAGGAATACTATGACGAAGGCGTTTTCATCGGCCACCGCTGGTATTCTTCCAAGAGCATTCCCGTGCAGTATCCCTTCGGCCATGGCCTCAGCTATACTACGTTTGACGTATCAGACGTTTCCGTGAAACGCGCAGGCGACGGTTTCAAGGTATCGGCGGCAGTGAAGAACACCGGTTCCGTTCCCGGAGCGGAGGTGGTCCAGCTCTATGTTTCCGATGTCGAAAGCTCTGTGGAGCGCCCCGTGAAGGAACTGAAGGGCTTCGAGAAAGTCTATCTCCAGCCCGGCGAATCCCGCAAGGTGCAGTTCACCCTCGACCGCCGCGCCCTCAGCTTCTTCGATGCCGGTTCCCACGCCTGGGTTGCAGAACCCGGTGAATTCCGCGCCCTTGTGGGAACATCGTCTGAAGACATCCGCGAAGAGGTCCCGTTCCGGCTTTAGTTTGCCGGGACTATTAGAAAAACATGAAAACGCCGTGAAACACAACTGTCTTATTACCAATTAATTACACAAATACCTTCGGTCGTTTTAGCCCGGAGGCTTCCCGATAATACGCTGATTTACAGATATTTACATTTCACGACAACCGCAGCTTCTTATGGACGAAAAGGTTATCTTCTCAATGAACAGGGTGAGCAAAGTGCTTCCCCACAACAACAAGGTTATACTTAAGGATATATGGCTGGGCTTCTACTATGGGGCGAAGATTGGTATCATAGGCCTTAACGGAAGCGGCAAGTCAACGCTGCTCAAGATAATAGCCGGAGTGGAGAAATCCTATCAGGGAGAAGTGGTCTGGGCGCCCGGATACTCTGTGGGATATCTGGAGCAGGAGCCTCAGATGGATCCTGACAAAACCGTCCTGGAGGTAGTTCAGGAAGGGGTGCAGGAGGTTATGGACGTCTTGAACGAGTACAATGAAATCTCCATGAAGTTCATGGAACCCATGGATGACGATGAGATGAACCGCCTCATCGAGCGTCAGGGAGAACTCACGGAAAAGATAGAGCACCTTGGCGGCTGGGATATCGACTCGAAGCTTGAAAGGGCCATGGATGCACTTCAGTGCCCTCCTGCCGACCAGCCCATCCGGGAGCTGTCCGGCGGTGAACGCCGCCGCGTGGCGCTCTGCCGCCTGCTTCTGAAGGAACCGGACGTTTTGCTTCTTGACGAGCCCACCAACCATCTGGACACCGAGAGTATCCAGTGGCTGGAAGCCCACCTTCAGCAGTACAAGGGCACCGTCATAGCCGTCACCCATGACCGTTACTTCCTTGACAACGTTGCCGGCTGGATCCTTGAACTCGACCGTGGAGAAGGCATCCCCTGGAAGGGCAACTACTCCTCCTGGCTGGACCAGAAGACCAAACGCCTTGCCATGGAAGAAAAGCAGGAATCCAAACGCCGCAAGACCCTGGAGCGCGAGCTTGAATGGGTGCGGATGGCGCCCAAGGCCCGCCAGGCCAAGCAGAAAGCCCGTCTTGGTGCATACGAGAAACTCGCCTCGGCAGATGCAAAGCAGAAGGAAGCCAGCCTTGAAATCTACATACCAAACGGTCCGCACCTTGGAAACAAGGTCATAAGGTTCAATGACGTGTCCAAGGCATACGGAGACAAACTGCTCTTCGAACATCTCAGTTTCGAGCTACCCCCGGCAGGCATAGTTGGTGTGATCGGTCCAAATGGCGCAGGTAAGACAACGCTCTTCAGACTCATCATGGGACTTGAGAAACCGGACACCGGAACCATTGAGATAGGAGAAACCGTGAAGATTTCCTACGTAGACCAGCAGCACCGTACCATAGATCCGGACAAGACGGTATATGAGACCATAGCCGGCAATTCGGAATGGATCAGGATGGGCGGCCGTGACGTAAACGCCCGCGCCTGGGTGTCCCGCTTCAATTTCTCCGGAGCAGATCAGGAGAAGCTTTGCGGTGTGCTTTCCGGCGGCGAACGCAACAGGCTTCACCTTGCGCTAACCCTTAAGGATGAAGGCAATGTACTCCTTCTTGACGAACCCACCAACGACGTGGACGTGAACACAATCCGCGCCCTGGAAGACGGCCTTGACGGCTTTGCCGGCTGCGCCGTAGTGGTTTCTCATGACCGCTGGTTCCTTGACCGCATAGCAACCCATATACTTGCATACGAAGGTGACGGCCAGGTAGTGTTCTTCGAAGGCAACTATCAGGAGTATGAAGCCAACAGGAAGATGCGCCTTGGCGACACGGAGCCCAAACGCTTCAAGTACAAAAAGCTAATGGCGTAAAACACATACACCTGATTATTAACAATTTAAGCGAAAACCTTTCCGGAAAACGCAGAAAGCAATATAAGTAAGCCGCTGATTTTATGTCACTTACGTTTTACGCCATATTGATTGTTGCCCATATATTCAACCGCGAACCGCTTCAGCAGACTCATTATGCAGAGCTGCCGATTGGCGCCATCCAGCCGCAGGGATGGCTCCTTGAACAGCTCAACAGGCAGGCAAGCGGCCTCACGGGGCATCTGGATGAAGTATATCCAGAAGTCATGGGTGATTCCAACGCCTGGCTGGGCGGAGACGGCGATGCCTGGGAGAGAGGCCCCTACTGGATTGACGGCCTTCTTCCACTCGCGTACATCCTGAACGACAACGGCCTCAAGGCAAAAGCGCTGAAATGGGTGGAAGCCATCCTGTCTTCACAGCAGGAAGACGGCTATTTCGGCCCTGCAGAGGACCATCCCTTCGTCTACGGCCTCCAAAGGGGCAGCTCTCATGACTGGTGGCCCAAGATGGTTGCCCTCAAAATCATGAAGCAGTACTATATGGCGACAGGGGACGAAAGGGTCATCGGCTTCTTCACCAAGTACTTCCGATATCAGGAAAAGCACCTTCCCACCCAGCCGCTCAACCACTGGACAGACTGGGGGCAGTGGCGCGGCGCAGACAACCTGGAAATCATATACTGGCTGTACAACATAACCGGAGAAAGCTGGCTCCTTGAACTTGGAGACCTTCTTCACAGCCAAAGCACCGACTGGGCCTCAATGTTCCGCGATGGAGACATTTTCCGCAAGCAGAACAGCGTCCACTGCGTAAATCTGGCCCAGGGATTCAAGGCGCCGATCATCTGGTGGCAGTACTCCCACTATGACGGGGACTTATTTGCCGCAAGGCATGCCGCCGATATTATCCGTACCACCGTAGGCCTTCCTACCGGCCTCTGGGGCGGCGACGAGCAGCTCCACTTCGGCACCCCCACCCGCGGCAGCGAACTCTGCACCGCCGTCGAAATGATGTTCTCCCTGGAGGAAATGCTCCGTATCAGCGGAGACCCCTTCTGGGCCGATTACCTCGAACGCGTCGCCTTCAACGCCCTTCCGGCTCAAATCAATGCCGATTTCACCGCCAAGCAGTACTACCAGCAGTCGAACCAGATTGCAGCGACCCGCGCATGGCGCCCGTTCTCTACCCCCCACGACGACACCGACATCCTCTTCGGCACGCTGAACGGCTACCCCTGCTGCCTGTCGAACATGCATCAGGGCTGGCCCAAATTCACCCAGAACCTCTGGTATGCTGCCGATGACGGTATCGCCGCCATGGTCTATGCCCCGTCGACAGTCACGGCCGAACTTCCCAGCGGAATCACCGTCAGGATAACGGAAACAACGGATTATCCCTTCCGGGGCAAGGTCCGTTTCAAGATAGATTTCCCCAACAAAAAGGTAAAGGAAGCCGGCTTCACTTTTCATCTGAGAGTCCCCGCCTGGAGCAACGGAGCCGTTCTCAGCATAAACGGCAACAAGCGGGATATTCCTGCAAGGCAGAAATCCGGCGGCATAAAAAGGCTCTGGAAAAAAGGTGATGTGGTGGAAATCGAATTCAATGAGACTCTGACCAAGGAAGAATGGTGGGACGGAGCCTGGGTATTCACCCGCGGCCCGCTCGTATATGCCCTGAGGATGGAAGAAAACTGGTCATGGACAGCCTTCGAGGGTCGTGACAGGTACTATGGAAAAGGCGCATGGGAGGTCACTTCACCAACTCCCTGGAACTACTGCATAATGCGTGACCGATTCAAGACAGAGGACTGCAAAGTTGAAATTGCAGAAAAGATGCCCTCATATCCATGGACGCTCGATGCTGCTCCTGTTAAAATCTCCGTTCCCGCAAGAACACTTCCCAGATGGAAGGAGCACAACGGCTCCGTAGGAGAGATACCATATTTCACGGAAGACGGCAACGACAGCGGCGAGGACGTCACCATAGAGCTTATCCCCTACGGCTGCACCACGCTCAGAATAGCCCAGTTCCCTACCCGGATCGTTCCCTGGGACCTGGAATACCGGGAAACCTACTGAAAATCGTAACGGACTGTCCACCTGCACTCCTTTCCGGGAGCCGATTCAAAAGCATTGTACGGCTCCAGGCAGGCTATCCTGTGATTTGCCCACAGGACGGTGTGGGTACAGCGGACTCATGGATATTGCCGGTAAAAACCGTCTTCCGGATCATGCAGAAAGAGGGCAATACTTGATGTAGAAATACGATACATGCACAAAAAAAGAAATTATATTGTGGAAATACAATATTTTTCATAAATTTGCACCACAGTACACCACAGTTATTTTTCTTCGCAGACACAAGAAGATGTTGAACTCTAAGGAATACCGACTTCTGGATGTTGGCGGCACCTTTATCAAGCGCCCCAGTCTCCAACCTGTTCCTGTGAACTCGGCAGGAAGCAGGGATGAGATTGCGTCGGCCTTCAAGAAGGCGGTAGGCAGCACCGAAGGGCTCAAGGGCATCGGCATAGCAATACCCGGTCCCTTCGATTTCCGGGACGGAGTCTTCAGGATGGACCACAAGTTCGCAGCCGTGAAGGGGGAGGATTTCCGCACTCTTGCCGGCGTGCCGGACAACATCGGCATAAGGTACATACACGACGTGAATTCAGTCCTGGAAGGAGCCATCAAGATGATGGGGCTCGAAGGGCAGAACACGGCGCTGGTGAGCCTGGGAACCGGACTTGGCTTCTCCCTTGCAATCGGCGGAAAGGTACGTTACGGCCCCACTCTCTCCCCTGCCGACGTGATCTGGAACATGCCCTGGGAAGGCGGTATCCTCGAAGACCGGGTGAGCGCCAGAGGCCTTAGGAACATCTACGGAGAAGTTGGAGGCGATGCCCATGATTCGGCAGCGTCCATAGCCATAAAGGCCTTCTGCGGCGAAAGAGACGCCCTCGAAGCCTTCAGCATCATGGGCGATCATCTTGGAAGGGCGCTGAAGGGAATACTTGCTCCCTGGAATGTACAGACACTGCTCTTCTCCGGACAGGTTTCGCGCTCACTTGTCCTGATGGAAGACTCTATCAGGAAGTATCTCGGGAAAACTCTCAAGATGACCATCGTACCGGACAATGCCGTATACGAAGGCATATCCGGCCTGTTTGAAAACTGATAACTTAAGTATATGAGAAACTTCAACAGATTTCTGCTGGCGGCAGTCCTGGGGATATTGCTCCCGCTCACTGCCCTTGCACAAAGCCGAGAGGTCAAGGGCACCGTCCTGGACGAGACGGACCAGCCCGTAGCCGGAGCCTTTGTGACGGTAAAAGGTGAGACGCGAGGCGCCATGACAGACGGTGCCGGACGCTTCTCAATCAGCGTAAAATCCAGCGATATCCTTATCGTGAGCTTCCTCGGATACGGAGATGAAGAAGTCCCGGTAGGCAGCCAAAAGGACATACTCGTAAAGCTTGTCCCTCAGGAGAACCAGCTGGAAGAAGTAGTGATGGTTGCCTATGGCGCGCAGAGGAAGGCCTCTGTCATCGGCTCCATTGCCTCAGTAGACATGGAACAGCTCAAAGTGCCTGTGGGACAGCTGTCTTCCACCCTTGCCGGCAAACTCGCGGGCATCGTGGTCATGCAGCACACCGGTGAACCGGGCGCAGGGGCTGACTTCTGGATCCGAGGCATGAACACATTCGGAGCCAACAGCAAACCTCTGGTGCTGGTCGACGGCGTAGAGCGTGACATGGACCTTGTGGATGCCGACGACATCGCTTCGTTCTCCATCCTCAAGGATGCAACCGCAACAGCCCTGTACGGTGTGCGCGGCGCAAACGGCATCGTCCTCATCACCACCAAGAGAGGTTCCGAATCCAAGCCCAAGATCAATTTCAAGGCCGAAACCGGCATGGTAACCCCTACCAAACTTCCTGAGCTTGCGAACGCCTCGGAGTGGATGGATTACTACAACAGCCTTTACACAGACCTCGGCCGCGAGGCCCCTATCTCAGACTATCAGAGGCAGATGTACCTCAGCGGGGCCGATCCGGACTTCTACCCTTCCGTAGACTGGATTCACACCATCTTCAAGGAGAAGTCTTCATCTTCCAGGATGAACCTGAGCGTAACCGGCGGTACCAAGAACGTAAGATACTATGTGGGCGGAAACTATTATAAGGAAGACGGTATCTTCAACACAAACCAGGACCGATACGATGCAGGAATGAGTTTTGACAAGTTCAGTTTCCGCTCCAACGTGGACATCAATATCTCCAAGTCCACCACTCTGGGCCTGAGCCTGTCCAACCAGTTTACGGACACCAACTCCCCGAGGAACGACCGCAATGAGATATATGCACGCACCCTCGCAGCGTCTCCGGTAGGTATCGTGACGGTCTATTCCGATGGAACCCTCACTCTTCCGGAGCAGGGATACAACCCCTGGAACCTCCTGAACAGCCTGGGTTACCGCACCATCAAGAACAACGTGGCGCAGGCCACGATGTCCCTTACCCAAGACTTCTCTGAAATCATCACCGAAGGTCTCCAGGCCAATATCAAGTTCAGCTGGGACGCCCAGAACCAGACAATCGTTTACCGTTCCATCTCCCCCGCCTATTCCAAGGCCACCGGGAGGGATGCCGACGGAAACCTCATCTTCGAGTCCATCAGCGGCGGCAACAACTACATGACGCTTTCCAGCTCCAACTCAGGCTGGAACACAATGAACCTTGAGGCCTCCGTCAACTACGAGCGCACATTTGCAAGCGTACACAGGGTGAGCGGCATGTTCCTTTACAATATGAGGACCCGTACCAACAATGTTCCCGGAGGTTCGTATATCGGCGCCTTCCCGTACAAGCACATGGGCGTTGCAGGACGTGCGACTTACTCTTATGCAGACCGCTATTTTGCCGAAGTCAACTTCGGTTACAACGGCTCCGAGAACTTCGCTCCGGGACACCGCTTCGGTTTCTTCCCTTCCCTGGCATTGGGTTACCTGATAAGCAACGAGCCCTGGTGGGCACCCCTGAAGGACATCGTGTCCAGCCTCAAGTTCAAGGCTTCCTATGGAAAGGTGGGTAATGATGAGATTGGCGGAAGCCGACGCTTCGCATACAACTCCACCATAAACACCTCCGCCGCCGGAGCCCTGTTCGGGGATACACCGTCATCAAAGGGCGGCATCACTACGGGCGATTACGGCAACCCCGGCGTCTCATGGGAAGAGGCGACAAAATCCAATGCCGGTTTCGAATTGACCCTCCTGAAGGATATCCGCTACATCCTGGACTTCTTCTACGACAGGCGCGACGGCATCTTCATCGAAAGGCAGTCCACCCCTTCGGCCGTGGGTATGAACGTGAACCAGTACGTCAATATCGGCAGGATGAAGAACCAGGGCTTTGACATGACCCTGGAGTATGACCATACTTTCAGTAACGGCCTGTTCGTATCGGCCCGCGGCAACTACTCCTTCAACCGTAACAAGATCCTGTATAATGACCAGCCGGACCAGGTATGGAAATACCAGAACACAGCGGGCTTTGCCTTCCAGCAGCAGTTCGGCCTGATTGCAGAAGGCCTCTTCAAGGACGAGGAAGACATCGTCTCCTGGCCAACCCAGCAGTTCGGATCGGTCCGTCCCGGAGACATCAAGTACCGTGACGTCAACGGCGACGGCGTTGTGAACACCTACGACAAGGTTGCCATCGGCTACACCGTAGTCCCGGAAATCAACTACGGCTTCGGCGTGAGCCTTGGATACAAGGGCTTCGATGCATCCGTCTTCTTCAGCGGAGTAGGCCATGTAACCCGCATCATCACCGGCAACAACCTCTTCGGCGCCACCGCCGACATCAAATATGAGGGTCAGATTTTTGCCGATGTCGCAAGGAACCGCTGGACTCCCCAGAATCCCGACACCGACGCACCTTACCCCCGTCTCTCGCTTGAGAACGTGACCAACAACCAGCAGGCATCCACCTACTGGCAGAAGGACATGAGCTTCATGCGCCTCAAGAACGCAGAACTGGGATATACCCTTCCCAAGAACATTACGAAGAAGATCGGCCTTTCCACAACCAGAATCTATCTGCAGGGCGTGAACCTTCTTACTTTCTCCAAGTTCAAGCTGTGGGATCCGGAACTCGCAACCGCCAACGGCAGTGCATATCCGAACATAAGGTCCTACAGCATCGGTATCAACCTTAATTTCTGATGCCATGAAAAAGTATATTGCCATATTTGCGGCACTTCTTGCACTCAGTGCCTGCGATTCTTACTTTGACATAGACTTCCAGGACCAGGCCAACCTCCAGGAAATCTTCTCCAAGAAGAACACCACGGAGAGCTATCTGGCCCACCTGTACTCATACCTTCCCCACGACGAGGACACTCACAATGGCACAGGTTACGTGATTCCGCGCTCCGACGAAGGACTCTTCGGCTTCCTTGGTTACGGCCCGTTCAACAAGCTGCGCAGCGGAGACTACAATACCGCAGCTACCGGAGACGTGGTCCAGTACAATGTGTGGAAAAGGATGTACGTCGCTATCCGCCAGTGCACCATTTTCATGGACAACGTAGACCTTGACCGTGAAGACACACCCACGGCGAAGGCCGCCATGAAGGCCGAGGCCCGCTTCCTCAGGGCATACTACTACTTCTGCCTTTTCCGCCAGTACGGTCCCGTGATTGTATGGGGAGACGCCCTGGCACCGGAAAGCGCTGAAGGCGACAAGCTTGACCGCAACACCGTGGACGAGAATGTAGACTTCATAGTGAGCGAACTGGACAAGGCTGCCCAGGACCTTCCTTATGAAATAAAGGAAATAGGAGCCAACGACTCATGGACCGGACGTGCCACCAAGGGCGCCGCAATGGCCCTCAAGGCAAGGGTGCTCCTTTATGCAGCCTCCCCTCTCTACAATGGCCAGGACGGCGGCAGGCTTACCGGCATCTTCTCTGCAAAGACCAACATCGACGGCAAGCAGATCTTCGCGGCATATGACGCCTCCAAGTGGGAGAAGGCCGCACAGGCTGCAAAGGATGTGATCGAGTTGAACCGCTATTCGCTCTGCTCCAGCACAGGAGGAAGCACGGACCTGCAGAAGGCCGCATCGGCATACCAGAATGTCTTCTTCGAGCGCTGGAACAGTGAGACCATCTGGGGATGGTGGCATCTTGGAATCGGCCACTCTAACGGAGGTTTTGCGACATGGATCGGCGCAACCGGCTCATTCATGTACTGCACCATTCCTGACTTCCCGGAGGTCACCACTTCTTACCGTCCGCTCCAGGCCTATACCCCTTCGCTCAAGATGGTCGACGCCTATCCCATGGCAGCGAGCGGCCGATATCCCGTTATCGGCTACCAGAAGAGCGGAAGGTTCAACGACCTCTCCAAGCCCCTTGTAGACCCTCTTTCCGGCTACTCCGCAACGGGTTGGGAAGAGAATTACACTCAGCCTCTGGATGCTGACTGGGCCCCTGCCTTCAAGGCTCACAAGAGCACCGTTGGCAGAGATGCCCGCTACTATTCAAGCATCGTCCCCAACGGTTATTACTGGCCCAGCGACAAGATCAAGAAGCGCTGGACGAGCTACAAATCCAGCTCGGCAACCGTTCCCGTGCAGAAACTTGAATCGGCAGCGCTCAACTGGGTGGGATATGCCTGCCGCCGCTGGTACAAGGCCAACACCGCATTTGCTACGGGTGCCGACTTCACCGGCGCACAGCGCTATGTATATCCCGCATTCCGCCTTGCCGAGATTTACCTGAGCTATGCCGAGGCCTGCAACGAAAAAGCCGACCGCGACGTCGATGAGGCCATCACCTATCTTGACAAAGTCCGTTCAAGAAGCGGCCTTAACAGCATCCGCGACGCATACAGCGAAATCAATTTCAACAATGCCGACGCAACCACCACCATTGCCGGTGTCACCAAGACCAACAAGGAATGGCTGCGCTGGTTCATCCTTCAGGAAAGATGGTGCGAATTCGGAATGGAAGCAATGCGCCATTACGACATGTGCCGCTGGCTGCGTGCAGAGGACGAGTACCCTGCCGCCGCATGGACCCTCAACATGGCCTCTGAAACTTATGAGGGAGTCTATGAAAGGGTGAACAACGTCATGCCGATGGACAACGCGGACTTCCACTACCGTGACTATTTCTATCCCATCATCTCCACACAGCTTGCAGAGATGGTGAACTTCACTCAAAACCCCGGTTGGGAATAGGCCTATGAAAAAGAGTATAGCTATAATTGCAGTCCTCGCACTTGCGACATCCTGCATCGAGGACTCCCGAAACAACAATATGGTGGACGATTCACTCTCACTGGTGTACGATGAGGTTGTGGTACCCGTGTCAGTCTATGCCGGGTCCCAGAAGGTAACCGTGCTCAAGTCCGGAAAGGGGGCCAAGGCCGCGACTGCAACGCTGGCAGTTTCTCCCGAAGCCATGGAGAAGTACAACACGGCTGAAGAGACCGCGTTCAAGGCTCTCCAGGCACATTACAGCTTCTCCGGCACAACAGTGAGTTTCCAGCCATCAGAGGTCACCAAGAGCGTATCCCTTACATGGGACCCGGCCGATGTTTCCAAGGTCATTACCGACGGGAACAACGTCATCCCGGTTGTCATTTCCGAAAAGAGCGACGGAATAGAAATCAATGAGAACAGGAATCTCGTTCTCCTGAACATCCTGAACTCCACCGTGAGCCTCGCTTCCAGCGGTTCAACGGTGGTTGCAAAGGAACAGGCATCGGAAAACGGAGAAGTGTCGGTCAAGATAGGGCTCGACAACGTGATGCCGAAGGACCTGAACGTAAAACTTGCGATTGACAACAGCCTTGTGAGCGTGTACAACGAAGAAAAGGGCACTTCCTACATAAAGAGCCCGGAAGGCTATGTCCAGATTCCTTCCGAAGGCGCCACCATCAAGGCGGGAAGCAGCGACGTGTTCTGCAACCTGACGCTCAAGACATCTGCCCTGTTCAAGGAAAACGGACAGATGATGGACTTCAAGACCATAGTTGTTCCGCTCATCATCAGCGCCACCGACGAGGCCGGCGTAATCATCTCCGACAAAGTCTATTACCTCCTTGTAAACTCTCCGTTCGCAGGAGCAGGAGTGAGCCGCGTCTGGGGCCGGTATTCCACTGAAGGATACTGGGGAGCAGCATACGGCCTTCCTTCGGGGGCAGACCGCAACCTTGCCCTTGACAAGGACTGGGTTTACCTGCCGTATGCCGTCGGCGGCGCTGTGGCAAAGATTACCGCCATCAGCGTAAATGACCCGGCAAACACCAGGGAAGTAAACACCACCGGCTTCGTGACCGGGACCATTACGACTGCCTGCGTTCGCACCATAGACAAGGGCGACGGCACCAGGATGCTCATAGCTTCTGGTGCTGCAGAGAACAGCTTCGCCTTCTATGCCTGGGAAAATGGAATTGACAATCCCCCGACCGTTTTCTCCCTTGAATGCACATGGCGCCGCGGCGGAGACCGATTCGAATACCACGGCACCTGGAAAGACGGCGTACTCTATGTACATGCATATCAGGGGCGTTTCGCAACACGTTACAAAGTGGAGAACGGCACCTTTGTGAGCAAGGAAGACGGTTCGTTCAACGGTACCAAGCGGACACTTGTCAACATGACTGCCGGAGACACCGGTTTCGGCGGTTTCCATCAGTATCCCGGACAGGACCAGATGGTGTTCACCACTTCCGATGTATCCGCCTTCATAACCATGAAAAGCAGCTATGTCGACCCCGGTGACGGCCAGAAGGCCTGGGAAACCGCCCGTGAAGAGTTCCCCGGAGCCGACATGACCTGGGGATACCGCACCTTCACTTACCGCGGAGAGAAATACATCGCCTACACGGCTATCGACAAGGATGACGATCTCAAGGAAGACGGCATCACGACATACACTACCAAACAGCGCGCCAGGCTGGTGATAGTCAGGGACAAAGGCAGCTTCAAGGCATCGCTCCTCGGAGACAACAAGGATATTTTCTTCGAAGCGCCTCTCCAGGGCGAGGATTTTGCAGCCATCGCAGCGGCTCCTCCGGCATCGGCCCAGGGAGACTGCGCGGTGGTGGTCCTTGACGACAAGGTCCTCATAGCCGCCGGCGTCCAGGGAATAGGCCTGAGCGTATTCAAAATGGAATAGATGAAAAGCAGATTTCCGGCAATACTCATGCTCCTTCTTGCCATTTCGTGTGGCAGGAAGGAGAAAGAGTATGTCGGAGAGCCTGCAATCCAACTTACGGTTGGCAGCGTAAGCCATTCCGGTGCTGCAATCACTGTCCAAAGCCTCTTTGCCGATGAAGTATTCGTACTTGCAGGCAGCCCTGATTCCGTTCCCCCGGCCGATGAGATTATCTCCGGCGGAGTCAAGGCCGTAAACGGAGAAGCAGTCCTTTCCGGCCTTCTTCCCGGCACGAAGTATTCGGCCTACGGTGTGGGCAGAAAGGGAGACCGACTCTCCAGGACGGAGAGTGTGGATTTCACCACCGCCATCGAAGCCGGAGACCTCTATCCATATGAAAAAGGCCGCAACGGCGCCCCTTTCTTTGCCGATATAACCCTCTGCACGGGCGGCGGGGTGCCCAACAGCAACTACTGGTTCAGCATCCCTGAGACCTGGGACAATGCCCGGTTCGCCCCGCATGTGAGCTACACTGATTCCGACGGCGAGCACTGGCTCTTCGAAGCCTTCCTTGCCATCACGGGCGTGGACCCCGAAGGAAACAACTTTGGCATAAACAACAACGGAAGGGTATCGGCAGACAAGGACTCCTGGGCCGGCCTGGCGGAATACTGGGCAGGCGAAAACGGCGCTTTCAAGGCCCTTGACGATGCCATTGCCGATGCCGCAGCCCGCATAGGCTCCGCCCCTTCCAAGCGCTATGCCGTGATGGTCATGCCGGACCCGGTAATGTTCGAGCGCTTTACCGACAAGAACTCCTCAACGTCCTACTGGGGTGCCCTTGACGGCAACCTGCTGGACTTCTCCCGCACGGAAGACCAGGTAAAGGCGCTGCAGTGGTATATAGACCTTGTGAGGGAAAAGTTCAATGCCCTTGGATGCAAGTATCTGGAGCTGGGCGGGTTCTACATCCTGTCCGAGGAACTCGTTGCAACTCCCGGCGGCTGGAACTACCAGTACAAGCGCTGGGACCGCATACTTCCCCGCATCGGCAAGTATCTCGATGCCAGAAACGAAGGCCTTTACTGGATACCATATCTTGACGCCGACGGCACCGACATCTGGAAATCCCTTGGCATAACATACGCCTGGCTGCAGCCGAACCGCTACTGGGATTACAACAATGACAAGCCCATGGGAGAATCCGTGAAGAAGATAGAGCAGCTTGGAATGGGCATGGAACTGGAATTCGAGTACTCCATGGTTGAAGGCGTAATGAAGACTCCAGGCATCATGGGGCCGGACGGAGCCGGAAACTATGTATTCACCCTCAAGGATGTCCCCTCACTGCGTTCCCGCTTCAGGGAATACATGGACGGATTCAAATCCGGCGGCCTGTACGGGAAGGAAAGGATAGCCCTGTATTCCGGTTCGAACGCGCTATGGCAGCTTGCCTCGTCAAAAGAGCCCGGGGATATTGAAATGTACCTGGAACTTTGTAACTTTATCAGTCAAAACCCGCTCAGAAAATGAGAAAACTCCTCCTGCTATTTTGCTGTGCCGCCCTTTTGGGCTGCGGCGCACCAAAAAACACCGGGCACAAGAGTCCGGAACCCCGCCGGTTCTCAGACCTCACCCTTGTCGGGTACTGGCACAGGGAACCGCACCTGTGGGACGCTGCACGCTTTGCCCCGCACGTGAGCTGGAAGGCCCCCGACGGGAAGGAACGGTGGCTGTTCGAGGGTTTCCTTTTCCTGGAAGGCAGCGACTGGATGCACGGGCGCACCTTCGTGCTCGGGCCGGGGAAATCGGCCACAAAGGCGGAATGGCAATACCAGCTTGACCTGTGGCTGGGGCCCAAGGGCTGCGTTTCAGAACTCGAGAAGGCATGTGCTTCAGCCGCTTCCAGAATCGGAGAGCCGCCTTCCAAAAGAGGCGTTGTAATCGGCATCCCGGACGCCATCATGTTCGAGACCTTCTCCAACAAGCAGTCGGCCACGGTCTATTGGGGAGACGGCCTTGACTTCGCCTCCGTGGAAGACCGTCTCAAGGCCCTGTTCTGGTATATTGACAGCGCGCGTTCCATGTTTGCCAGGCTTGCCCCCAAGTACCTTGAACTTTCTGGATTCTATATCACTTCAGAGGAGATTTACCTTCCCTGGGACATAGACGTAAACTGCAAGTACAAGAACTGGGACATCATTGCACCGGCTCTTTCGGGATACTGCCATTACAAAGGCGAGGGCCTCTACTGGATACCTTATCACATGGGTCCCGGACACAAGTACTGGAAACAGATAGGAATAGACCAGACGTGGATGCAGCCCAACTGGTACTGGGATTACAAGGGCGATGAGGCGGCGCATCCTTTCCCAAAGACCATCGCCGCCGTCAAGGAATACGGCATGGGCATGGAGCTGGAATTCGAATATTCCTGCGTTACTGACCAGATGAAAGACGGGGTCCTTGGCCCTGACAGTTTTGGGAAGCTCACATTCACAGCCGCCGATGTTCCCGCCCTTCAGGACCGCGTACGGCACTATATGCAGGAATACAAAGATGCCGGACTTTACGGCAACGGCTCCATAGCACTGTATTCCGGATCCAACGCACTGACTCAGCTTGCAACCTCTCCGGACGCATCCGACCACGCGCTGTATGACGAACTCTGCGAGTTCATCATAGGTAACCGTGGAGAGCTTCACGCCACCGACATTGAGGTGGATGAAGACGGAAATCTTGTAAAACTGGCCTTCGGAGGACATAACTATGCCGGAGGCTACCCTCTCTGGCGCCTTTACTACAACACTCCCGAGCAGAAGGAAATAGAAGTTTCCGGCGCCGGGGAAAAGCCTGCGGTGAAAGTCGAGGGCGACACCATATATCTTGACTATGACAACGTGGGCGGCAAGGAATTCAAACTGCACCTGAAGATCTGGAAAACAGGTGCAATGGTGCATTTCGGCGCCTCCCTTGAGAACAATGAGCCGCATACCATAATACGCGAGCTGCAGTATCCGTTAATAGGCAACCTGCAGATTCCGGAAGACTACAAACTGCTTACTACACACACCGGAGGACAGATATTTGACAATCCGGTCTGGAAGATTTCAAACGTGGACGTGAGACCGCTCTACATGACTCCCGCCCAGAAGTTCCGCCAGTATGATCTGCAGTATCCGCGCAACGCCGCCTCCAACTGCTTTGCCTTTGTAGGTACGGAAGACGGACTCTACTTCGGCTCCCACGACACAAGCCTGCAGCAGACCTGGCACGGCCTCAGGACATATCCCGACGAAGGGACCATCGGCCACCAGACTCAGGATTTCAAGCACCTGGAAGCAGGATTCTACCGCTATCCAAACGCCATGTACGGGGACAGGTGGAGCAACGACTGCTCCGTGGTAGTCCCCTACGAGGGAGACTGGACGGCCACTTCTCGCATCTACCGCCACTGGGCCGACACCTGGTGGCATCATGCCGCCGTTCCGGAGTGGGTACAGGAAATGACCGGCTGGCAGCGCATCATATTCAAGCACCAGTACGGCGAATACCTGAGGAAGTACACAGACCTTCCCGGCCGCATCTTCAAGGCCGGCGAGAGCGTCGGCTGCAATGCCGTCCTTGCATTCGGCTGGTGGAAGGAAGGCATGGACAACGGCTATCCGAACTACACCGTAGACGACACCCAGGGCGGAGACGCCGCATGGAAGGCTGCCATCAAGGAGTACCGGGACAAAGGCGGAAGGCTCCTCCTCTACTATAACGGACGCCTCATTGACGTGGAAAGCGACTTCTACCGCTCCGGCGGCGGCTCACGCGTTGCCAACAAGGACAACACCGGCCGCGAATTCACCGAGCATTACAAATTCACCGGCGAAGGCACCACCCTTGGCTACTACGACTCACGCACCTTTGTCATTGCCGACATGTCAAAACGCGAATGGCGGGACCAGCTTGTGCAGTGGGCCGACCGCGCCATGGACTACGGCGCCGATGCCGTCTTCTACGACCAGCTTGGCGTTGCCGAAGAGTTCCCCAACTGGGACCTTTCCCGCGAATATCCCGTCCAGGACATCTTCACGGGCAGGTATAAGGCCGAAACCCTGAAGGAGATCCGCGACCACGTAAAAGCCAAGAACCCGGAATTCGCACTTGGAACCGAATGGCTCTCAGACTGCACGTCACAGTTCTGCGACTTTGTGCATATAGTGGAGTTCACGGCGCTCCCGGAAAGCTTCCCGGAATGGTTCCGCTATACCTTCCCGGAGGTAATCTGGAGCGACCGCTGCGTCCGCGATGACAACGATGTCCCCCGCCGCGTGAACAACACCCTTCTCAAGGGGCTTCGCAATGACATCGAAGTCTTCCGCTGCCGCGGACTCATCGATGAAACGCCTGTATATCAGGAACATCTTGCCAAAATCAACAAGCTCCGTCACCAGTATCCGGACCTTCTCCTCAAGGGCCGATATACCGCCACGGACGGATTCACCTGCAGTAATCCGGACCTTACCGCCCGCAGCTACACCAGTGGAAACCGCATCGCCGTAGTGGTAACGAATCTCGGTGATAAACGTCAGACGGGAAAGATTACCGTCCCCGGGTGCAAGGCTCAATCAGTAAAACTTGGAAAGAATGAAATTACAGTACTTGTTTTTAGCCGCGATTAGCGTAGCCGCTTGCGGCAGCAGTGCAAAAGAGACTGTAAAAAAGAACCTTGAGGACCCTTCGGAACTCCGCGTGACCGTAAATGCCGGAAGTGCCGAGGCAACCCTGTCCTGGAAAGACAATGCCAAGGATGAAACGGGCTACTATGTCTTCAAGGACAACGGCAACGCCCCATACCAGACTCTTCCGGAGAATTCCGAATCATATACTTTCCGGGATCTCACCCCCGGAAAGAGCTATACCTTTGGCGTACAGGCCTACGGGGACATGGTCTTTTCAAAATTGGTTTGGGCCGAGACGGCCTCCATTCCCGAGCCGGAACCCGAACCTGAACCCGAGCCGGAGCCTGAACCCGATCCCAATCCGATAGATGCCGTCACTTTTACATGGACTGAGGTCACCGGCCTGGGACTTCCCGCATCCGTAAAGGTATACAAGACCGAGGACAAACTGAACGGCCGCAATTTCAATGCATGGTATGCCGTAGCTTCTACCAAAGATGTAGATTTCAAGGTGCTGTATCCAGGGGCCAAGAACTACAAGACCATCGACACGCAGGCCCAGGAAGCAGGAAACTGCCTCGTACTCGTTAACGGAGGCATATTCGGCGGCAGCGGAAAGCCCAACGGCCTTGCTGTATGCGATGGCGTCCAGACTCCATGGTTCCGCGTAGAGGATGACAACTGGGACGTTGACCGCCAGTACTGGGGACCGGACAGCAGACTTCACACAGTCTCACGAGCAATGATGGGCGTTGACGCTGATGGAGTGCCCGGAGTTTACTGGTCCTATACCCCTTCACACGGGACGGTATATGTATATGAAGAGCCGATTCCGTCAGTCGCCGGAGAGTCCGTCAAACAGGGTGGCACGGACACATATCCATGCAAGCGTTCTGAATGGGAACCCTACAACGCCATAACCTGCGGCCCAATGCTGCTTATCAATGGACGATGCCCCATCAATGATAAAAAGTCCGCCGAAGGCTACTGGGAGACTAATTACGAAATGTGGGCCGATGACATCTACGGCGTAAACCAGCGTGCAGACCGCACCGCAGCCGGCTATCTTGAAGACGGCCGCATCGTCCTTCTCGTAGCCGACGGCAGAATCACGGCATCACAGGGAGCAACAACCCTGGAGATGGCTGCAATCATGAAAGGCCTCGGCTGCGTCGGCGCCATCAACCTGGACGGAGGCGGCTCCACCGGCATGTGGGCTGGAGGCCAGCACCTGAACGACCAGACCGGCGGCAACCGCAAAATACTTACAACCATCGGCTTTTTCTCCAAATGAAGTTTCTCGTTCTCATAGCACTTGCACTGAATCTTATCCCCGCCCCGGTAAGATACTCCCCGGAGAAGGACAGGACGTGTTTCCGCAAGGAAATCGCCCATCTTGAGCCCTGGCAGCAGAAAGAGGCCTACAGGATCACAGTCAAAGGGAAGAAGGTCAAGGTTGAAGCCCTCACGAAGGAAGGCAAGTTCAGGGCAAAGGCCACCCTGGAGCAGCTCAGGGCGATGGGAGAGCTCCCGCAGGGAACCATCTTCGACTATCCGCGATTCCGCCACCGCGGCATCATGATTGACGAGTCCAGGAGCTTCAAGGGCAAAGAGTTCCTCATGAAGCAGATGGACGCAATGGCGCTGCTCAAGCTCAACGTCCTTCACCTTCATCTGGACGACAGTGCAGGCTGGAGGATAGAATCATCGGCATACCCGGACCTTACCGCAAAAACCGCCTGGAGGGTGGGCCGCACCTACCACGAATGGGAGGCCGGGAAGTATAAGTTCACATCGGCCGATGACCCCTCTGGCTACGGCGGCTGCTATTCCCCTGAAGACCTCCGGGAGCTGGTTGCCTATGCTGCAGAGCGCTATATCAGCATTATACCCGAAATTGAAATGCCGGGGCACAGCATGGAGGTTGGCTATGCCTATCCGGATGTGCTGTGCGTGCTGGAAAACGGCAAGCGCTGCACTGGGGCATGGGATTTATGTCCCGGCTCTGAGGCCACTTTCAAGTTGCTTGAGGCGGTGCTGGAAGAAGTCATGGACATTTTCCCTTCACCGTACATCCATATCGGCGGGGATGAGGCGACGATGAAGACCTGGACGCTTTGCGTAAACTGCCGTAGGCGCATGGAGGAGGAAGGATTCACGGACGTCCGGCAGCTTCAGGGATACCTGGTGCGCCGAATTGAAGCTTTTGTGCGCAGTCATGGAAGGCGTATCATCGGCTGGGATGAGATTCTGGAAACCGGTGTCCCGGAAAATGCCGTTGTACAAAGCTGGAGAGGCGTTTCCGGAGGGGAAAAAGCCAATGCCATGGGGCACGAAGTGGTGATGTCCCCAAACAGCCATCTGTACCTTAACTACTACCAGGACCTTATCCGCAAGGAGCCCCGCGCGGTAGGAGAACTCACTTCCCTGCGCCATGTGTACAGTTATGAACCTGTTGCGGAAGGGATGGATGAATCACTTGTACTTGGTATCCAAGGGAACCTCTGGTGCGAACTGGTTTACACTGGGGAGCATGCCGAATATATGCTTTATCCCCGTGCATTCGCCATAGCAGAAAGGGCTTGGAGTCCTTCGGATGTGAGGGATCCCCTGGAGTTCAGGAACAGGGCAAGGAAGCTTGTTGGAGTTCTCAGGTCAAAGGGCTACAACACCTTTGACATGGATACGGAATCCGAACTCGCACAGAGCGGTTACCGCACCTTCGACTCATTTGAAAAAGCCAAATTGCAAGGTCAGAATAATTGATTATCTTTGCATAGGCTATGACTATCAAGATTGACAACAAGCTCAAGAATTCCATCTATAAACAGATAGTGGACCAGATTGAGCACGGTGCCAGGAACGGTTCCCTCAAGGCGGGTGAAATACTCCCGTCCATGAATGTCATGGCCGCAGAATACGGAATCTCCAGGGAGACTGTCAAGAAAGCCTATGGCGTCCTGGTGGGCAAGGGCATCATCGAGGCCCGTCACGGCAAAGGTTTCTACGTCAAAGACCTGTCAAGCGGCGCCAGAACAGAGGTTCTGGTCCTTTTCGACAAGTTTTCCCTGTACAAGCAGATACTGTACAACTCCTTTGCCGACCATCTTGGCTCGAAGGCAGAGATTACCATCCTGAACCACGACCAGAATCCGGACATCCTGGAATACTTCCTTGACAACCATCTTGACAGATACGACTACTATGTAGTAGCGCCCCACTTCCCGATGGACACTGAAACCCAGAAAAGGGTTGTCAGGCTCCTGTCAAGGATTCCGGTGAAGAAACTCATCCTCATCGACCACCTCCAGCCGGGGCTCCGCGGCAATTTCGGTGCTGTCTATCAGGATTTCGAAAACGACATCTGCGACGGCCTGTATCAGGGCATTGACGGTCCGTTCAAGACAAAGCGCCTGAGGGTTATAACCCTTCCCACTTCACTGTACGGTAGCGTAATCTGCAAAGGCATCGAACGTTTTGCCGGTGGAAACGGACTGCAACTGGAATTCTTGTCTTCGGTCCCGGAGGACATCGCTCCCGGAGACACCTTCGTAATCCTTAACTCCCAGCTGGACAACGGCCTTGTGGGCCTGTCCAGGAAGATTACGGAAACCGGGCTGGAAACCGGCAAGGACGTCTTCATCATCTCCTATAACGAAGACCCCACCGACGAACTCATCCTGGGCGGCCTCACAACCGTATCTACAGACTTCCCCATGATGGGCCGCATCGCCGCCGACATGATCCTCACCCGCCAGCTCACCAAGGTCCACAATCCTTTCAGGATGACCAGAAGGCATACCTTCTGACAAGTTCACCCACTCGTTTCCCGCGCCCGGACACCGAAACCCCCGTTTTCGTGCCCGAGCCGTCGTTTTTTATGCGCCAGGACACCGAAACACCCGTTTTCGTGCCCGAGAGGCTGTTTTGTAAAAGTTTTCCAGTGAAGGTATTGCCTTTTATATAATTATTACTAAATTTGCAATTGATACCACAGTGTACCACACTTGAAACAACATATTAACCTAATAAAAAAGCTTATGAAACGTTTTGCAAAGTCCATTTTCGCTCTTGGCGTTGCTGTTCTTGCATTCGCCGCCTGCGAAAAGAAACAGGAACCCGTTGAAGAGCCCGTAAAGTACACTCTTTCCGGCGATAACGCGTTCACAAACATGGAAGCAACAGTGAAAGTCACTGCAGACAAAGCCGCAACCGCAGACGCCCAGGTGACCATCACTCTTGACAAAGCCACTTCATTCCCCCAGAATGTCCTCGAATTCCCCGGCACGGTAAAAATTGCAAAGGGAGCAAAAGAGGCTTCTGCCAAAGTAAAGCTGCTCAGCACCGACGCCCTTGAACCCGGCAAGGAGTACAAGGCCGTTTTTGGCGCAGCAGTTGCCGACGTCGCCCTCACCGGCAATGTCACCATCACCTACACCAAGCCTGACCTCAACGGCAAATGGTCAGTTATCGGCCTTGGAGGCAACTGGAATGACGATATTGCCATGACAGAAGCCGGCAACGGCTGGTATGAGGCAACCGGACTTGTAGCAAAGGACAATGACGAATTCAAATTCCGCCGCGACGGAGCATGGGACCTTGCATACGGCCTTGCAGCTGCAGGCGCCCCCGAACTTGACACGGAATTCGCCGTCACAGACGCTCCCGGCTCACCTAATATCAGCATTGCTGCAAAGGGCGTTTACACCCTCTCTGTAAATCCCAATGCCAAACTCGCAAAGATTGTCAAGACCGGTCTTGCACCCATAACCCTCGCTGAAATTGCAGCTCTCGCAACTGCCGACGGTGCTCCCTTTGCAGGTGCAATCAAGGATGTTGTCGTAACTTATGTAAACGGATCCAACACCTTCGTGACCGACGGTGAAAGCAACCTCCTCATCTATGTCAAGGGCCTCAATCTCGCTGCCGGCAGCGTCCTCAACGGCGAAGTTGAAGGTACCGTAAAGGATTTTTACGGCCTTCCCGAAATCAGCGCCATCACCTCTGACTTCAGCAGAATTACTGTCACAGAGGGTACAGCACCCGAACCCGAGACCATGACAGTCGCCCAGATTCTTGCCAATTTTGACAAGATCATCAGCAAGCGCGTAAAGGTCACCGGCCTCTCCACTGCTGCCGACATCCAGAAGAAGAATACATACACCGTAGCGCAGGGCACAGACGAAATCAAGTTCTACACCTACGACCTCAAGAATACCATCGAGGCCGGTTCGACCTTTGATGTAGTGGGCATTGTAACTCCTTACAAGACAGACAAGCAGATCAAGATCTTCGAAGAAGCATCCATCTCCAACGTCGTAGCGCCTGTAAAGGAACTCACTTTTGAGCGCATCTGGGGCAAGTATCCTACAGAATGGCCCACATTTACCAATAATTTGGACCGTAACGCCGCAATTGATGATGAATATGTTTATGTTGTTAAGGCCGGAGCTGGAGCTAAGGGCGTTACTGCCATAAGCCTCACTGACCCTTCAAAACAGAAAGATGTTTGCATGGACGGCGTAAATGACGAAGGCACATTCTACACGTCTTGCGTAAAGACCATTCTAAATCCCACTACTGGAAAGAAGATTCTGCTAATGAGCAACCTGGCACTTGAAGGTGGAGTACATCTTTATTTATATGCCTATGACAAGGGCATTGATCAAGCCCCTACCGTTCTCCTTAAAGATTACACTCTCCCCACATGGGCATCGCGTCGTTTTGGTGACTTCTTCACTGTCGTAGGTGATTGGAACGACGGTTATGTATGGTTTAGAACCAATACTGAGGGTGCTTCAACTACTGCCCGTTTCAAGCTTGTAAACGGCGCACTTGCTTCTCAGACGCCTGACGGATTCAACTATGGTTACGGAGCATCTCAGGGTAAGGGTGCTTTCTATCAGATGTCAATGAAAGAAAAGACTGGCCTTCTTATTACTAGTAACATCGGAATGTTCTATGATCTTAACTCAGCAGAAGGGCAGACCTGGGGACAGAATCTTGACAATTCCGTGTTTAAGAACCATTTTGGCTTTACGCCCTTTGAATATGAGGGTCAGAGCTACCTGGCATTTACCAAAATGTATAATGCCGCCCGTGCATGGCTCACCATTATCAAGACTACCGGTGACTATAAAGCAGACCTCGAAACTTATGCAAAAGACGGCAGCAACATTGCTTATCAGGAAGCCATTCAGATTGGAGAAACAGGCCCTTCAACAAATGTAATGGAAGGTGCCACTTATACTGACCAGAGCACCGGAAGTTGCGATGTTGTCGTTAAGGATAAAGAAGTTTATATCATGGGACACCTTCATAATGTTGGTTTGAGTGTTTTCAAACTCTACATGAAATAAATTTTCCACATATTTTTTTAAGGCAGTCTCTATCAGGCTGCCTTCTTTGTGTATATGCCGTTTTTTTGCTACATTTGAGAAAAGCTTTCAATTATGCGTAAATCCCTTTCAGTACTCTTCCTGGCCGCCCTATTTGCATTTTCATGCTCTACACCCGGCGAACGGGCAGCCAATGAACTTGCCGGCCGCATAGTCCCGGAATACGCCTCAAGGATTGAGTTCAAGGAAGTAGCCGGCGGGAAGGACTTCTATGAGATATCGGCACAAGAGGGGGGCATTCTGATCAAGGGGAACAGTGCGAATTCGCTGGCGGCGGGTCTGGGCCGATACCTGGACGAAGCCGGCATCGACGTTTCCTGGTATGCTTCGCAGGCAGTGGAATGTCCGGAAGAGATGCCGGTGCCCGAAGAGACAATCGGCACGGAAGCACTTGTACCGCAGCGGTTTTTCCTTAACTACTGCACCTTCGGCTATTCCATGGTATGGTGGAAGTGGGAGGACTGGGAGCGCCTCATTGACTGGATGGCGCTGCACGGGGTGAACATGCCGCTTGCAATAACCGGACAGGAAGCCGTCTGGCAGAAGGTCTGGAAAAAGTACGGCCTCACCGACGACGAAATCCGAAGCTTCTTCACGGGCCCCGCCCATTTGCCATGGCATCGCATGTGCAACATCGACGGAGTTGACGGTCCCCTGCCGCAGGCTTGGATAGACTCCCAGGCCAAACTCCAGAAACAGATTCTGCGCCGGGAAAGGCAACTTGGGATGAAGCCCGTCCTGCCTGCTTTTGCCGGCCACGTCCCCGGCCTTCTGGCAGAAAAGTATCCTGAGGCTCAAATCACGCCTGTATCGCTATGGGGCGGCTTTTCAGAGAAGAACCGCTGTTATTTCCTGAGCCCATCCGACAGCCTCTACCCCCTCATCCAGAAGGATTTCCTTGAAGAGCAGACGAAGATATTCGGAACAGACCATATCTACGGCTTTGACCTTTTCAACGAAGTAGACTCTCCTTCATGGGACCCCGAAACCCTGGCAGGAATTGCCCGGAATGCATACGGGAGCGTCGCTGCCGTAGATCCCGATGCCCAGTGGCTCCAGATGGGATGGATGTTCCATTACGACCGCAAGCACTGGACGCCCGAGAATGTAAAAGCTTATCTGCAGGCCGTTCCGGAGGGGAAAGTAACCATCCTGGACTACTACACCGAGCACACACCGGTTTGGAAGAACACCGACGGCTTCTACGGCCAGCCTTATATCTTCTGCTACCTTGGGAACTTCGGCGGGAATACCCGCCTTTCGGGGCCGTTCAGAAGGGAGAGCGAACGCATTACGGACGCATTGGAAAACGGCGGTGCTTCAGGAATAGGATGCACGCTGGAGGGTTTCGGCCTCAACCGCTGGTTCTACGAATATACCCTTTCGCGCGCGTGGGATACCGGTATTTCCGACGACAAGTGGCTGTCAGGCCTTGACCGTCGGCATCACAGCCCGGACGGATTCTGGAAGGCCATGGCAGACAGCGTTTACCTTCGCGGCGCCGCATCGGAAGGTGTCCTCATGAGTGACCGTCCCACTACCCAGGGCCTCCACAGCTGGAGAGTTGCACACAATACGCCCTATGATCCGGCCGTCCTGGAAAGAGCCTTCAGGCGTCTTATGGACCACGGCGGCAACAGCGTAATCTGGCGTGCCGATGTTGCCCAGATGGGCTCCCAGGTCCTTGGGAACCGCTTCCCTGCCCTTAGGGAACGGTTTGTCGACGCCTGCCGGGCAGGACGCACCGAAGAAGCCAGGGCCATCGGCAATGAGATGCTTGAACTCATGGACAGGGCCGATGCCCTCTGCGCCACGCATCCTGAGCTGCGCCTGGACCGCTGGCTTTCTGCCGCAGAGTCCTTTGGATCTACCGAGGAAGAGAAACTGTACTACCGCCACAACGCATGGCACCTTCTTACGACATGGGGAGATTCCGAGCGCTTGAACGACTACGCAAACCGTCTCTGGAGCGGCCTGGTGAGCCATTACTACAAGCCTCGCTGGAGCATGTTCATAGACAGGATGCTTGCCGGGACATACGACAAGGAATCATTCGACTCGGACTGCTGGGAACTCGAGCAAAGCATCGTTGCCGACGCCCCTATGGTCACTTCAGAGGAAATAAAACTCCTAACCTACAACGTGGGCGCTTTCGGCAAATACAGAGACAGCCTTCAGGACGTAGCACAGCTGATTCGTGAGAGCGGGGCTTCATATGTAGCGCTCCAGGAACTTGACAGCTGCAACCGCCGCCATAACGTATTCCAGCTTTCCCTCCTTGCCGATGCCCTTGGCTATGACGGGCATTTTGCCAGCGCATTTCCATTTGCCGGCGGGGCTTATGGAAACGGTGCCATCTCTGCCAAACCAGTCCTGAAAAGCTATTCCGTCCCGCTTCCGAAACTCGAAGGCTCCGAACCCAGGAGCATTGCCGTCATTGAGACGGAAGAAATGGTGTTTGCATCGACACACCTCGATTTCAAGGCGTCCTCTAAAGAGCAGGCCGTGGTCCTGAACGACTGGTTCGCCTCACATTTTTCCGGATATGGGAAGCCGGTCATCCTGTGCGGAGACATGAACTCCCGCCCCGGAAGCGAGACCGTCGCAGAACTTGAAAAGCACTGGGAACAGCTCTCCGGGGCCGATTTCACCTATTCCACCGAAGCCCCCCGCAAATGCATAGACTACATCTTCCACCTCAAGGGATCGGCTCCTGCCGAAGTTCTTTCTTCCAAGGTCGTAACCTCCGGGGCTGCCGACCTTTCAGACCATTTCCCAATAGCCGTAACCATACGGACAGCACGTTAGGATACAAAAAAACCGACCCTCGGGGGCCGGTTTTTATGTCTGTAGGTTGGATACTACCAACGGTCTTCGTCAGAGACGGAGAGTTTCTTGCGGGCGTGACGACGACGGGCGCTAAGTACGCGACGGCCATTGGCGGAAGCCATGCGTGCGCGGAAGCCGTGCTTGTTCACACGCTTGCGCTGGGAGGGTTGGAATGTTCTTTTCATATCTCTTGTTTTTTATATTTTTCGCATAAGGGACTGCAAAGGTAGTAAAAACCTTCCAAAACACAAAATTATTTTTCGATATGAATAACAAGTTTCCCGGCATAGTAGTCATCATGCAGCCATGAATCTACCGGCCAGGTGTGTACAGACCCCTTCCTAAGGTGGTGGCGGGACATTACGGAGTATATCTCCTCGTTCACGTCGCCACCCTTGAGATAAAGTATGCCCTTGGAGAATTTGCCCTTTACCCAAGGGTAGAAGTCCGTGAGAGATGCTACTGCGCGGGAAACCACCCAGTCGAAGGTCTCGGGAAGGCTCTCCGCACGGGCGTTTACGACGCGTACGTTCTCCAGGCCGAGAGCCTTGGAGACGGCATCGGCCACTATGGTCTTTTTGCCTACGGAGTCGCAGAGGGTGAACCTTGCGCCGGGGTACAGGATGGCAAGGGGGATGCCTGGGAAACCGCCGCCGGTGCCGAGGTCAAGGACTGTGCAGCCGTCAAGAGACTCGTCGCCAAGGTACTTTGCAATGGCGAGCGAATGGAGGACGTGATGGTCGTAAAGGCCGTCGATATCCTTTCTTGAGATGACGTTGATCTGCGCGTTCCATTCACGGTAGAGGCCGTCAAGAGCCTCGAACCTGCGAACCTGCTCGTCTGTAAGTACAAACGACTCCCTTACGAATGATATAAACTGTTCTGTATTCATTCCACTTCCCCCCTTAACATCATTTCCGAAAGATGCTGCTTGCCGCGGCGTATGCGGGTGCGCACCGTATTCAGCTCAAGGTCCAGTTCCTTTGCTATCTCCTCGTACTCCAGCTCGTCTATCATGTACTTTATCATGACATCCTTGTAAAGCGACGGGAGTTCGTCGATATACTGCATCAGACGGGTATGGACCTCGTCCTTGATAACATCCTCCTCCGGCGTGGTCTCGGTGATTTCGGCATCGCCGTCGGAACCTTCGGAAGCCTTCTGAAGTATGCCTTCCTTCTTCTGGTCCTCCCGCTTGATACTGCTCAGATGGTCCAGGGCAGTATGCGTTGCAATGGTCAGGAGCCACGGACGGAATTCCTTCGTGGTGTCAAAGGTCTTCAGGGCCACGAAAGCCTTTTGGAAGCTTTCCATGACCACGTCGTCAACGTCTGCCTTCCACTTGAAATAACCGCTCACGCGGCCCCGGACGGCCTTTTCGTAGATTTGGTATATCTCCCTGTAGGCAGTCTGATCGCCGGCGATTGCGGCCTGGATTATTTCTGTTTCTTTTGGTTCCATATCAATGGGCTTCCAGCCAGTTTTTTCCGGAGGAGCATTCCACGGTGAGGGGGATGCTCAGTTCAATTACATGCTCCATCACTTCTACCACGATGGACTTCAGGCGCTCAACTTCAGAGGGGATGGCATCGAAGACCAGTTCGTCATGAATCTGGAGGACCATCCTGGAGCGGAGGCCTTCCTCCTCAAGGCGCTTCTGCACCCGAATCATTGCAAGCTTTATTATATCGGCCGATGTTCCCTGGATGGGGGCATTGACCGCATTCCTTTCTGCCAGGGCTCGGACGTTGCCGTTCCGGGAATTGATGTCCGGGAGATACCTGCGCCTTCCGAACAGCGTCTCAACATAGCCGTTCTTCCGGGCAAAATCCACATTCCTGCCGATGAAGTCCTTTATCGCGGGGAAACTTTCAAAATACCCGTCGATAAGGGCCTTCGCCTCTTTCCTGCCCATCCCAAGCCTCTGAGCCAGGCCGAAGGAGGAAATGCCGTACATTATGCCGAAGTTGGCCGTCTTTGCCTGACCGCGCTGCTCCCTTGTCACCTCTTCCACCGGGATTCCGAATATCTTCGCCGCCGTTGCCGCGTGCACGTCCTCACCGCTTCTGAAGGCCGATGTCAGATGCGCATCCCCGCTCAAGTGAGCCATGATGCGAAGCTCTATCTGCGAGTAGTCTGCCGATACTATCACACCCTCCGGAGTACCCGGGATGAAAGCCTTGCGGATTTCCTTGCCGCGCTCTGTGCGGATAGGAATATTCTGCAGGTTCGGATTGGAACTGGAAAGCCTTCCAGTTGCCGTAAGCGCCTGGTTGAACGTCGTATGCACACGGCCGTCAACGGCAGAAACGTATGATGGGAACGGTTCTATATAAGTGGACAGAAGCTTTTTTACGGCCCTGAATTCCAGAATCTCGTTCACGATGGGATGACGGTCTGCAATTTCAAGGAGAGTAGCTTCGTCTGTCGAATACTGGCCGCGGGCACTCTTTTTGGCCTTAGGGTCCAGTTTCAGTTTGTCAAACAGGAGGTCTCCCACCTGCTTTGGCGAAGATATATTCAGCGAAGGCTCACCTGCCATTTCACGTATACGGGCCTCGCGCTCTACGAGCTCCTTCGAAAGGCCCTGCGCAAAAGTCCTTATCTGGCCGATATCCACTTTCACGCCATCCCTTTCCATCTTTGCAAGCACCTTGGCAAGGGGTTCTTCCATGCTGAAATAGAACTCCGGAAGGTCTTCCAGAAGCTTGTCTCCAAGAAGCACCATGGCTGCAGCCTCTTTCAGGCGTGAGGGTTCCGCCTCCTCTTCCACATCGTCAAACAGCGACCCGGTGGAAGCCGTTTCCTGGGCCTCCTCCAAGTCTATTCCCAGCAGAGTCTTCGCAAGAAGCACCGGGTCATGAGTGCGCTCCGGATCCTTGACATAGTGCATGAGCTGAACGTCAAGCCAGCGGCCTTTCAGTTCTATACCGGCATGGGCAAGGAGGTTTGCCTGCTTTTTGAGGTCTGCCCCGTACTTGTCGATGCTCTCATCCTCCAGCAGGGCTTTCGCCTCTGCGGGGGAAACCACCGCGGCGCTCTTCCCGTCGGAGAGAATGAGCCTGTCGATATTGGCAAATATGCCTTCGCCGCGGGATACGGTTACGATGCCAAGCTTTTTGACGGATTTGAATGCACTCACGGGGACTTCTTCGATGGGGCCTTGCCACCTGTTACACATTTTCGGGTCTTTTTGTGCATCGAGTGGCTGCTGTGAGCCACCTGTTACACAAAAACCGTCCGAATCGTGTAACTGCTGGCTTATCCTGATGTACTTTTTCAGGGAGCCGAACTCATATCGGTCAAACAGCTGTTTGATAACGGGCCGGAACTCCCCTGTAAAGCGCATGTCATCTACCGTAACGGGCAGCGACATGTCTGTCTTTATGGTTACGAGCGCCTTGGACAGGGCCATGTGCGGCTCTGCCTCACGGAACATAGCCTGCTGCTTATCCGAGAGCTCTGAAATGTGCTCGTAAATATTCTCAAGGGTGCCGTATTTTGCGATAAGCTTTGCTGCGCCAACTTCACCCACTCCCTTTACGCCGGGAACGTTGTCTGCGGTATCTCCGCAGATTGCCAGCATGTCAATAACCTGGGACGGACTGCCTATACCCCACTTCTCACACAGTTCCTTGGACGTAACCAGTTCGGACTCGGAGCCTCCCTTGCCCGGTTTAAGCTGGTATACGTGGTCACGGATAAGCTGTCCGTAATCCTTGTCCGGCGTAACCATGTACACGTCCATTTCCGGAGAGCCGTACTGCGCAGCGATGGAACCGATGACATCGTCGGCCTCGAAACCGCGGATGGTAAGAACCGGGATGTTCATGGCCTGAACCAGCTCTGTCAGCGGTTCAAGCGCATCGATAACAAGCTGAGGAGTGGGCGGACGCGTTCCCTTGTATTCGGGGAACATCTCGTTCCTGAACGTTCCTCCCGGAGGGTCGAAAGCCACAACTACATGGGTGGGATTCTCCCTCTGGAACATCTCCAGCAGATATTTCGTAAATCCGTAGAGGATGGACATGTCCTCCCCCTTGGAGTTTATCATCGGCCTTCTGAGGAAGGCGTAATACATCTTGAACACCAGGGCGTGTCCGTCGACAAGCAGCAGTTTTCCCATAGCGTTGAAGCTACTTCTTTATAGGATAAAGCCTGAGCAGAAGGAGTATGAGCCCCGCGATGATGGCCGGGAAGATGGAGAATATCATCCATATCATACGGCATACGGAAGCCTCGTTGGTGATGGTGACGATGGTCTCTCCCGTTGCAGGATCGGTACCCGAAACAAAACCTGCGAAGCCAAGGAAAAGGGCCACGAGGGCACCGGAAATGGCCGATCCGAACTTCTGGGCCATGGTTCCGGAAGAGAAGATGAGACCGGTGGAGGAGGTGCCGTTCTTCTCTGTTGCGTAGTCGGCAACATCGGCATACATGGACCACAGGAGCGGGGAATACAGGCCGATGCCGATGGAGGCGATGATGACGTCGGCAATCATCACCCAGATCCAGGCGGGATTCATGGGGATGAAGAAGAAGGCCACGGACGCCACTGCGCAGATGGTTGCAGCCCATGCGAAAGCCTTGCGCTTGGACCCCACCCATTTGGTGAACTTGGGAGAGAGGCCGCCGAAGATCATGCAGGTCACCTCCCCGAAGGTCATGAACACGGTATAGTTGATGATGAGGCCGTTCACGGTAACGTCTCCGTGCAGGCAGTATTCAAGCAGATAACCGGCGACGGCATAGCGGAAACCGTTGAAGAAGTTGGTGCATATGCCGATAAGGGTGAGATAAATCCAGGGTTTGTTGCGGAAAAGGTCGGCAAAGGGCTTGAAGGAGAATTTTTCCGCGCGGACGGGTTTGAGGCGCTCTTTTGTGAGAAGGCCGCAGGCAAGGGTGCCAAGGGCTGCGATGCCGCCAAGGACGGCGCCAAGGACTGCATACTGATGCTGGGGAGTTCCGCCGACGAGTTTCTGAAGATAGGGGAAGGACAGCAGCGTCACGAATCCCATTGCATATGCACCAACCATGCGGTAGGAGGAGAACTCGTTCTTTTCATTGTCGTCGCTTGTCATGACACCCAGGAGTGAGCCGTAAGGCACGTTGACCGCCGTATAGACTACCATCATGAGGAGATACAGGGAATATGCCCAGATGCGCTTGCCGGTGGGGCCGAAGTCCGGCGTGAACAGAAGCAGCGCAAAAACGAGACCGAGCGGAATCGCTCCGAAGATGAGCCATGGCCTGTATGTTCCCCATTTGGACTGGGTGCGGTCTGCAATGGCGCCCATCATGGGATCTGTTATCACGTCGAAAAGACGCGCGACAAGCATGAGGGTTGCCGTATCTGCAACCGTAAGTCCGAAAACATTCGTAAAGAACAGAGGAAATGCAATGGACATCACCTTCCAGGTGATACCGCCGGCAGCGGCATCGCCAAGGGCGTATCCTATTTTCTCAGAGAATTTAGCAGCCATAACTTTTCAATAGTGTTATTTCACAAATTTAAGCATTTTTTCATAAATCGGATAAAAAGACTATTTTTGTATAAAATAGGTTTATTATGTCAAGAAAGCACAGAGGAAGAGGCGGTTCAAGGGAGAAACTCCGCAGAAGAAAAAAGCCGGCGCAGGAGTATATCGGCAAAGCAGTAATGTCCCGAGAGGGCTTCGTTTTCGTAAAGGTTGAAGGTCAGGAGGAAGACATCTACGTCAAGGCGTCCAAGACTCGCGGCGCCCTCCATGGAGACACCGTAAAGGTTGTCGTAACGCAGGAGAGGACCGGAAATGCAAAACGCCGCAGCGGCGAAATCGTCGCCGTCCTCGAGCGCAGCAACCTCCCTTTCGTGGGCATCCTCCACATAGTAGGCAGGCAGGCATGGGTTCTCATGAGCTCCAAGACCATGCCCTATGACATAGAGGTCCCCGTACCGGAAGGAGGTCAGAAGGGCATGAAAGTGGCCGCCGTGGTAGACGGCTGGGAAAGAGGCGAAAATGCCCCACACGGCCATGTGGTCGATATTTTGGGCTTCCCCGGAGAAAACGAAACCGAGATGCACGCCATCCTGGCAGAGTTCGGACTCCCCTACCGTTTCACCAAAGAGGTGGAGAATGCCGCCGACAAGATTCCCGACAAGATATCGGCAAGCGACCGCAAGGGCCGGAGGGATTTCAGGAAGGTCCTCACCTTCACCATCGACCCTGCCGACGCCAAGGACTTCGACGACGCGCTCAGCTTCCGCAAACTGGAAAACGGCAATTATGAGGTCGGCGTCCACATTGCCGACGTCACATATTACGTCAAGCCGGGCACAGCCGTGGACAAGGAAGCGCAGGAAAGGGGAACATCGGTATATCTGGTAGACAGGACGGTGCCGATGCTCCCGGAAAAGCTTTCCAACAAGCTCTGCTCCCTGAGACCGGGCGAAGAAAAGCTCACCTTCTCGGCCGTTTTCGAAATCACCCCCCAGGCAAAGGTAATCAATCCCTGGTTCGGCAGGACCAATATCATATCGGACTACCGCTTTGACTACGAGCTCGCCCAGAGCATCATAGACGCCGGTCCGGCCGCTATGGAGACAGATTTTGGCGAAGGCAGCGAATGCGGCATCGTCCCCGCTCCGGTCAAGGAGGCCATTCTTACCCTCAACGGCCTTGCACTTAAACTGCGCGACAGGCGCTTCAAGGCCGGCGCCGTAAACTTCGACCGCCCCGAAATGAAGGTCGAAGTGGACGAAAAAGGAAAGCCCATTGGCGTACACCAGAAGTTCTCCAAAGAGGCCAACTGGCTCATCGAGGAATTCATGCTCCTGGCAAACCGCAACGTTGCCGAATATGTGGCAACAGGCGGCAAGATGGGCGGGAAAGCCCTTTCCAAGGCCAAGACCTTCGTCTACCGCGTGCACGACGAGCCGAACATGGAAAAACTCTCAGGCCTGAGGGAATTCGCCGGCCACTTCGGCCACAAAATGGCACCCCTTGAGGACGGCATTGCAAAAAGCCTCAACGCCCTGATGAAAGACGCCGCCGGCACCCCGGAAATCCAGGCCATCCAGCTGCTGGCCCTCCGCGCCATGGCAAAGGCCTGCTACAGCACGGACAACATCGGCCACTACGGCCTTGCCTTCCGCTTCTATACCCATTTCACCTCCCCTATCCGCCGCTACCCCGACATGATGGTCCACCGCCTGCTTTCCCTTTACCTGGACGGGGCCGATTCTCAGGACTACGGATATTACTCCGAGCAGTGCAAACATGCCTCCGAAAGGGAGGTTGTGGCCGCTGAGGCAGAACGGGAGAGCATCAAGTACAAGCTGGTGGAATTCATGCAGGACAAGATAGGCCAGGAATTCGACGGCCATGTCTCCGGCATTACGGAATGGGGCATCTATGTGGAAATCGAGCCCACCAAGATTGAGGGCATGATACCGTACAGGACCATCCGCTCCGATTTCTATGACTACGACCAGGACCACTACCTTGCCCGCGGACGCCGCAGCCGCAGGGTAATCCGCCTGGGAGATCCCCTGCGCATACGTGTAAAAGGAACTTCACTCGAACAGAAATTATTAGATTACGAATTGGTAGAAAATGATTAGCCTTCTTCTTTCACTTCTGCCGCTATGGCAGGATGTCCAGACCACAAGCATCAACGCCGAAACACGCCGCACAGAAGTTATATATTACGCCTCCCGGGAAGACGCCCTCTCGAATAGTTTCCGCGAAAGCGAAAACTACCTGAACCTTGGCGGAGAGTGGGATTTCAAGTATTTTGAGGACTACCACTCAATGGCGATTCCTTCCCAGTGGGACAGGATCAATGTCCCGGGAAACTGGGAAGTACAGGGATGGGGAACGCCCATTTACGTCAACCACCCTTACGAGTTCGCCCCCGCCGGAGCAGAACCGCCGCAGCTTCCCGCCAACTTCCCCGGAGCCCTCTACCACAGGACTTTCAGTGTGCCGTGGACGGGCCGCGAGGTCTATCTGAACCTATGCGGAGTGAAAAGCGGCACCTATGTCTATGTGAACGGCAAGGAAATCGGCTACTGTGAAGACTCAAAGGACCTTGCCAGGTTCAATATCACAGATGCCCTGAAAGAAGGCGAGAACGACCTTCTCCTGAAGGTTTACCGCTTCTCTGCCGGCTCTTACCTCGAATGCCAGGACTTCTGGAGGATTTCCGGCATCGAGCGCGACGTATACCTGTCCAGCGAGGCTTCCCACAGCGGCTTTGACTTCAGCGTCGTATCTACCCTGGACGAAAGCCTGCAGAACGGCATTTTCAAGCTCAGGATGAGATCGGAAGAGCCCGTAAAGGTCTTCTATGAACTGCTTGACAAGGACGGAAGCGCCGTTGCCGACGCCGTCTACGAGTTCAAGGGCGGGCTTGTGTCCGTAGAGGATGTCATCCCCGGAGTAAGGCACTGGAGCGCAGAAACCCCTGAACTGTACACCTTGCTATTAAAGGTGAACGGAGAATACACCACTTTCAAAGTGGGCTTCCGCCGCATTGAAATAGCCCCTGTTCAGGGCGCAAAATGCCTGCTCGTCAACGGACAGCCGGTTAAGTTCAAGGGCGTCAACTACCATGAGCACAATCCCTACACCGGCCACTATCTGACAAAGCAGAACCTGCTTGAAGACCTTCTCCTTATGAAGAAGGCCAACATCAATGCCATAAGGACCTGCCATTATCCGCAGCCCCGCGAGTTCTACGAGCTCTGTGACAGCCTTGGTTTCTACGTCTATGACGAAGCCAACATCGAATCCCACGGCATGGGCTACAGCCCGGAAAGGACCCTTGCCGCCAAGCCGGAATGGTATGCAAAGCACATCGACCGCATCCTCAACATGTATTACCGCACGGCTAATTACCCCTGCGTAACCATCCTTTCCCTCGGCAATGAAGCCGGCAACGGTATCAATTTCCAGAACGCATACAAGGAACTCAAGGCCCTGGAGAAAGACGGCATGGGAAGGCCCGTGTGCTACGAAAGGGCAGAGTTCTCCTGGAACACGGACATGATAGTGCCCCAGTACCCCGGTGCCGACTGGTTCAGGCAGATGGGAGAGCACTACTTTGACCGTCCCGTATGCCCTTCAGAATATGCCCATGCAATGGGAAACTCCACCGGCTCGCTGGATCTCCAATGGGATGCAATTTACTCCTACGTACAGCTCCAGGGCGGTTTCATATGGGACTGGGTAGACCAGGGTCTCTATGACAAGGAAAACGTGTGGAACTACGGCGGAGATTACGGGAAAGACACCCCTTCAGATGCCAACTTCCTCTGCAACGGCATAGTGAATCCGGACCGCGAACCCCACCCCGGCTTCTGGGAAGTCAAACACGTCTACCAGGACATCACGGTAAGGAAGACCGACGAAGGTTTTGAAGCCTTCAACCGCAACTACTTCAAGAGCCTGGACGGCACCGGCATCCGCTGGTGGGTTGAAAGGAACGGAAAACGCATCAAGAGGGGCAAGGCCAAGCTTACTGCCGCCCCCCAGAGTGCAGAACCCTTGAAGGTGCGCCTCCCCCGCATGAAAAAGCCCGGCGAATACCGCATCTTCTTCGAATCCTTCGATCTGAAGAACAAGGCCGACATCATCGCTGCCGATGAAATCCTGCTTGGCATCGTTCCCTGCAAGAAATCGGCATCTAAAGATTCCTCCTCGTCCATTCAAGCCTCTTCCTTGTCATTTCGAGCGAAGTCGAGAAATCTCACCGTCACCGACGGTGACACCCGCATAGTAATGCGCGGCAAAAAGACCGAACTGGTCTTCGACAAGGTCTCCGGAAACATCCTGAGCTACAAATACAAGGGAAAAGACGTCGTGAATGCCGACTTCGGCATCCGCCCCAACTTCTGGCGCGCCCCCAACGACAACGACTACGGCGCCGGACTCCCCTTCCTCCTCAAGGACTGGGCCGATGCCGTGAAGAGCGTAACTGCCAAGGCTGAAGACGGCTCCATCACAGCTCTTTACCAGCTCCCCGACAATGCCAGCCTGAAGGTGGTCTACACTCTGAACGAAAACGGCACCCTGAATGTAGAAAGCCAGTTCACAGGCGGCAGCAAGGGACAGATACTCCCCCGCCTCGGCTTCCGCTTCCACACTCCTGCCGATGAGTTCTCCTACTTCGGCCGAGGCCCTGTAGAGAACTACTGGGACCGCAACTCCTGCACCTTCAAGCGCATCTGGAAATCCAGCGCAAGCGAGGAATTCTACCCCTATGTACGCCCCCAGGAGACCGGCCACCACACGGAAACCTCATGGCTGAAAATCGGCAAACTCACCGTCTCTTCCTGTCATTCCGACCGAAGTGGAGGAATCTCCTCCTTCGAGTTCAGTGCCCTGCGCCAGACCGTAGAAGACCTGGACTGCGAGCGCTCGGATGCACCCTACCAGTGGCAGAATTTCCGCCCTGACGAGAATCATGACACCGCATGGGCATCGAGGCGCTTGCGTAAACAAACACACCTCGGAGACGTTCCCACAAGGGACTTCACCGAAGTGTGCATAGACTATAAGATGACCGGTATCGGCGGCTACGACAGCTGGTGGTCCGTCCCCGAGCCCTCCCGCTCCCTCTTCACCAACCAGTCCTACAGCTGGGCGTTTACAATAAAGCCTTAGACCACTTCTGACCGCTTACACTCAATAGAGCAGTTTCTTATTACGAAAAAGGTAGCGAGGTTTCTCGCTACCTTTATTCTATTACCTTGAGTTTTATTTATTCAGTAGTAAACACAAGCTTAGAGAGTGTCAGTGAGCCATTACTCGCCTGCTTGCAATCAACTGCCAATTTGTAATATTTGTTTTTCGCTGGACTGGAAATAGTTACAGACTTCTCTCCTGTTCCTACTTCGAAACTGGCTTCTTCTGTAGAACCGAATGTTGTACTGTCGCTTACATACAGTTTTATGGAATTAATATTGGCTGCAGTTACTGCATCGATAGTTATCTTTACAGTCTTTATAGCCTCAGGGATAGCGGCGGCCGTAATAATTGTTGCTATAGAAACAGCTTTTTTAGAACCGCATTTAACATAATTCCAGCCATTATTGTTATTGTTCCAATTGGCCATATTGCATTTAAATCCATTGGCCGTCACAGACCACGAATCCGTATATGAACTTACGCCCTTGGAATTATTGGTCGAGTTCCATGTGATGGTATAGGTTTTTTCACCAGAATCAACAACAAATGTAGCAGTTACAAGCACGTCGCTTGCCGGCATGGTGAACTTGTTGTCAGTTACGGTAATCGTATTTTCGGCTTCATCGGTAACAGACCAGGAACCAAGCTTGTATCCAGATGCCGGGGTAGCGGTCAGCGTGATAACTGTTCCCTCTTCTGCGGAATCGAGACTTGCAGAAATTGTTCCATTGGCGGTGCTGTCATCCACTACGATATCATAATAAACAATAGCATCGAATGTGGCGGTTACAAGCACATCGCTTGCGGGCATGGTAAACTTGTTGTCGGTTACGGTAATCGTATTGTCAGCTTCATCGGTAACAGACCAGGAACCAAACTTGTATCCTGAGGCAGGGGTAGCAGTCAGTGTAATGACTGTTCCGGGTTCGGCAGAATCCTCGCTTGCCGTAATTGTTCCGTTAGGAGCGTCTACCACGACGACGTCATAAAGCACCGCATCTGCAAGTTTTCCTATATAGTGCACTGTAACTTGATCAAATCCACAAGTAGCACCAATTGTTGCAGAGAAAGCCGCCTCGCCATCGGTAGGAGTAACGGTTACGGTCTTACCGTCAACTTTCACTGTAGCATTACTCCATGTAGAGTTTGCTAAGGCACTGGCATAGTCAGTTGTCGTAGCAGAGAACTCCACCTTTGCAATCTCTGCAGTAGTATAGGGTGTTATTGTGAGAATTGATTTTGCATAAAAACGAGTACTCGTCCGATTATTCACATCACCGCCATAATAGTTGTTAGCCGAGGTTGACGCATTATCTTTATTAACGACCATTGTAACACCTCTATATGCCCAGCCAAGCTCGTTCACCGTCGCGGTTACTGTCTGATTCTTGCTCAAATCCCACGTGAATGATTTCGGTCCCACATAGTCATAATCAAAGTTCACGGTCTTGATCTTGCCGGACTGGAAAGTATTGGCCTTGGTAGTGTGGATGGTCTTTTCGTAACCGTTGACGGATACTTTGAAATCGGAACCGACTGCTGCGGTGAAGGGCTTGATGCCGATGTAGAATGAAGCGGTTTCACCCTTTGCAATGGGGGTACCATTATTTACAGTAAGGTTGGCGACATCACTCACATAAGTCTTGTACTTGGTAAAAGTGAAAGGCTCCGTAGAGAAGTCTATAATGTACTGACCAACGATTTCACTTTCGTCAGGAGCGGTAAAAGAAACACTGGTAACAGTAAGAGGATCATCGTTCTTATTGGTAACTTTTACCTCAACGAAAGAAGCAATGCTCGAGAGGGTAATAGCCGGAGTGGCATCCTTTGGAACGGAAGTTGCCTTACCAAACAGAGGGAAGTTGGTTCCTGAGAGGTGTGCTGTACTGCTGTTGCCATCCTGCTCCTGAGCCTCGTCAGAGCGACGTCCGATGTATGTTCTGGCAGGATTATCATTGTCGTTCTTCACGCTCTCAAGATATAAATTATAGGGATAAATAGCATACCAATCGTATGCTGCGGCTGTCAGAGCTTCTGAAACAGTTCCCTTAAATGTGCCGGATGCCAAATCTTCTGATGAAATAGTAAATTTGGCATCGGAGACAGTGGCAGTACTCCCAGCAACGGCATGGAACAGATTGATGGCGTCACCGGCAGCCCACTTGGTCTGGTAACCGTCAATGGTGGTCTTGGTCGCAGGGTTGGCGACGATTGAGAACTCGCCGCCGTCCTTGATGGGTTCTTCTGCGGTGAAATTGTCGGCTTCCTTTGCGCAGGAAACGAGGGTCATTGCGGCTGCCGCGATGATGCCCAGATAGTTAAAATACTTTTTCATGGCTAGAAGATGTCAGGAAGGAAATCGGGAGTGCCAAATACGCCAAGAGGGTCACCATCGTTGGTGATGGGGTCGATGCTGGTTCCTGCGGAATCCAGGAAATTCTCCTCGAATCGTACCACGAGGAGCTCCGCTTCAGGAGCGGTGTAAAAACGATTTTTTTGTAACATAATTACTTATGGTTTTGCTTAAGTTTTTGACCATTCAAAAATCTTTCAAAGTTAGCCATTTCTTTCCATAATACCAATATTTATTTCCCCAGAACCTTTACCATCATGTGCTCCACGCATCGGCGCTTCTGGGAGATTCCCGGATGGACGTAAAGGTCATAGGTGGTGGTGACGGAGGAATGCCCGAGGATGGAGCTCACCGTCTTGCAGTCACATCGGCTCTCTATGCAGCGGGTGGCGAAGCTGTGGCGCATGCCGTGGAACTTCACGTATGGGATTCCCAGCCTCTCAAGGAGGCGGATGTAGTAGTAGCGGTAGACGCGCGGGTCTATCGGCACGGGGGCGTTGCTGAGGATGAAATGTTCCGGCGTGGCCTTTTTCACCATCGGCCTGAGAGCTTTGATTACGAAGCCCGGCAGCGGCACTTCCCTTTGCGAGGACAGCGTTTTGGGGCGGCCCACCGTGAGCCTGGACGTCCGCCTCTCCGGGTCATAAAGCCTTGAGGCCGATTTCGTTATCCGCACCGTCCCCTCCCGGAGGTCGATGTCCTGCCATTGAAGGGCGCAGACCTCGCCTATCCGGAGGCCGCTCGTGAGGCAGATGAGGATTCCCAGGTTCTTGAGGCTGAAGTTCTCCTGCGCATACCGGATCAGCGCCCGGTGACTCTGTGCCGACAGGAGGGACAGCGGCCTCCTTGGCGAATCGGGGTAGTTCAGCAGCCACTGCGGCTTGGCCTTCAGGTCGTGGGACACCACCATCTTGAGCACCGTCACAAGGCCCCGGACGCTTTTGAGGCTCATCCCATCGGCAAACTTCCTGAGGATGAACTCCTGGACCTCCCCCTCCCCTATCTGGGCCGATTTCCTCTCCCCGAAAGCCGGCAGGATATGCTTTCTCAGGATGACCGAGTAGATGGCGTATGAGCTTGGGCGGATAAAAGGGCGCCTTGCCGCCAACCACTCCGCCGACGTGGTTTTGAGTGTTCTGTTCATAAATAAGGCTGATTGGTTAAACTGCAAAATTATACTCCGCCCCCGTTCCCATGTCATTTAATCCTATATTTTATGACAAAACTTAAACAAACTTATCTGTCTCCCGAGACAGACCTCCTCGTGGTACGATTCGAGGAAAACATTATGAG
>OCVV011346274.1_pt1 | contig 92428 bp, 83 predicted proteins | sample 1539721 | NCBI WGS metagenome assembly OCVV01 (sample SAMN02144230, study PRJEB22623) | gut metagenome | biome: sheep rumen | host: Ovis aries | place: New Zealand
TGCGGTGATCCAGGTGAACAGAGCCGCAAAAACAGTCTTTGAGGTGTTTGATAATATCCTGAATAAGGATAAGCTGTCAAAGCAGGATATCGGGCTTATCATAGACAAGATATTTATTTTTACCGATAAGATCGAGGTCTATCTCAAAGCCGATATCGACGAGCTGCTAAAGATAACAAGCGAGCCTTATGTCACAGATACGGAGGGAAATGCTGTAAATTTTAAGTCAGGCACTAAGCTGTCAATAGCGTCACACATCGCCAAAATACGCAATTCAAAAGGTGATGAGCTTAGTGTCAATACTATCAGTGGCGGCGACCCTCTCGAAATCTACACCAACCCCGACGGTGAGGTCATTTTCAAGAAGTACTCAGCTATCGGAGAGCTCTCGGACAGTGCTTCGCAGGCAGCTGAAGTGCTCGCTAAGCTCTCGGGCTCCACTGCTGTCGTGTTCGATAAGGATCACGTTGTAGCTGTATCGGGAGCACCAAAAAAGGAGTACGCTCAAAGGCGTGTTTCAAGCGCTCTTGAAGAGCTTATGGAGGAGCGCCGTGCCTTTGAGTACAGCTCGGACAGCTCTGAGGTCAGACCTGTAGAGGGTCTTGACTCGCACGCTCTTGCAGTCTCACCCATAATAACAAACGGTGACATCTCAGGTGCTGTCGCTATCGTCTCGAACAACGAAAATGAAAAATGCTCTGCCCTGCAGGCTATGCTTTGCAAGGCAGGAGCGATGTTTCTCGGCAAACAGATTGAGGAATAGAAAAGAGGTAAGAAGCACTTCCGCTTCTTACCTCTTGCTTTTTACCAGAGCTTATTTATTCCGATAAGGTGCTGTTTTATCCTTGTTATGTCAAGTACATTCAGTCCTTCGTTTCCGTCAACATCTGCGACCTCAAGGTCATAGTCAGTGAGCTTCTGGACATTTATCAGATGTCTCTTTATTTTTGTGATATCATTCATATCTACCTTGCCGTTTGCATCTGCATCACCCGGACGTCTGAGCTCTGCTGTTAAAGCCTCTGTGAGCTTGCCGTCTGTGACTGTAACAGTGTAGGTTCTGGTAACAAAGCCCGGCGCAGAGAATGTCATCTCATGTGTTCCCTCAGCAAGCTTAAAAGGAATCTCTGTTCCCTGTGCAGTTGCTTCGTGCTTTCCGTCTACAGATATACTTATAAATATACTGTCGGTAACATCAGGAACAGCAACCAGTTTAAGACCGATCGTTACAGTGCTGTCTTCTTCAAGAGCAGTAAAGGTAAAACCGTTATCCTTTGCATAGGTTTCAGCAGCACTGCCCCGGCTGCCCGAAACAGTAAATCCGCTTACCTTCTTATCATCCGTGCCCGATGTATAATAGCCGAATGCCTGCTCGCCTATCTCAGTAACGCTCTTAGGGATAGTTACAGCTTTAAGTGAGGTACACTCATAAAAAGCTCTGTCACTAATGCTTGTAACAGTATCGGGTATCGTAACCTCAGTCAGTACTGTGCAGTGATAAAACGCATTCTCGGCTATCTCTGTCACACCCGAGGGTATCGTAACTTTTTTAAGCCCTGTGCAGACTGAAAATGCACTGTTTCCTATCCTCTTGACACTGTCAGGGATAGTAATATCTGTAAGTGCCATACAGCTGTCAAAAGCACCGTCTTCGATCTCTGTAAGCCCATCAGGGAGACTTATGCTCTGAAGCTTAAAGCAGTCCTTGAAGGCGTTATTTCCGATAGTTTCAACACCTGACGGAATATTAATCTTTGTCATCTCCATACAGCCTGAAAAAGCAGAAGAACCGATATTCTTTATGCTTGAAGGCAGTGACACAGAAGTAATATCAAGGCAGTAGTAAAATGCCATATCGCCAATGCTTGTGACAGACTTTCCGTTGTAGGTCAGAGGCACTGCAACAGCATTACCTTTACCGTTATAGGCTGTTACCTCATAAGTACCGTCACTGAGGAGTGTGTACTCAAAGTCTGAGTTGATTATAGGTATAATTGGCAGCTCATTATCAGCGGCAGTAACAACAGCAGCTGTACCTGTCTGTGCGGCAGCAGAAATCACCATCGTCAGAGCACATAATCCACTCAGTATTTTTTTTATTTTCATAATATCATCCTTTCTTAATTACCAAAGCGGACTGTAACCGATAAGGTGTTTTTTGAGCCTGACTATATCAAGCGAATCCACACCCTTACTTCCGTCTATATCAGCACAAAGAGACGCATATTCGCTCAAGGGCTGGTAATTTATCAAATGCTTTTTTATCCTTGTGATGTCCAGAGCGTTCACCTTGCCGTCCTGATTTGCATCACCTTTGAGGTAGAGATCAACGATCATCGGCTCAGTGAGCTTTCCGTTTTTGATCGTTACATTAAATTCATGAGGCACAAAATATTTTCTGTCAGCAGAAACGCTTATCTTGCAGGGGCCGTCCGGTATATCTGATGGTATTTTTACAACAGGCTCATAATAAAGTACCATATCAGAATTTCTGCCTCCTTCATATTCAAAAGAAGCACTTATAAAATATCCGCATTTCTTAGAAATGTCTTCATAATCACAATGTACCTTCACGCAGAAACAAGACCCGTCAGCATCCATAAGAACATATTTTATCTTGTTTTTCTTTGCGTATTCCTCGGCCTTGCTGCCTGAATAACAGTATATCGTGAGATTTTTTGAGTTTTTGCTGTCAAAAGCATTGTCTTCAATAACTGTATCCAGTCCCAGGATAGTTGCCTTTTCAAGCGAGGTGCAGCCGTAAAAAGCGCCCTTGCCGATCGTCTTTATAAGTCCCGGAGTAGTTACCTCTTTAAGGTTCGTACACCCCATAAAAGCCTGTACGCCTATTGTTTCAGGCTCTATAACAATGTCTGTCAGAAAGCTGACCGACTCTATACTGGTCTTGTATGCAAACACTCTGTTGCCGATAGAATGGCATTCTCTTACGTAATCAGGATCAAGCCCTTCAGGACAATATATCATAACATCATCCTTATAGAGATAAGCTTGGGCATGGTATGCGCTGTCCGATTCAGCATACATATCCATAAATATACCTGTCAGCGAGCTGCATCCTTTGAATGCCGACAAAGCGATGTATTCCATATAATTGCCGATATTGATCTTCGTCATCGAACTGCAGTTTTTGAAAGTACCCTCTTCGATACGCTTCAGCGAATCAGGCAGATACATTAGTGTGATGGCTGCGCAGTTTTCAAAAGCATACTTACCTATCGTTTCGATAGAAAGAGATTCACTTAAGTCACAATCATACATCTGATCACAGCCGCTGAATGCATATTCACCTATACTTTTAAGGCTGCTGGTACTATCTTCAGCTATATCAACACCCCGAAGATTTTTACAGTCTTTGAAAGCATTATTGCCGATTTTTGTAACTGTTCCGGGAATATATACTGTTGTGAATTTGCCGTCCTTGAAAGCACCGTCTGCGATCTCGGTAACTTTGTAGGTACCTATTTTTTCAGGCACCCTTACGACCCCGTACTGAAATATCCCGACATAGCCTGTGATGGTCAGACCTCCGTCAGAATTTGACTCGTACCTGAAGTTCTGATAAACTGATGCCGCCTCTGCCTGAATACTGAACGGCAGAGCGCCGCTCTCCCCTATCGGAGACATTACCGCACCGAGCATCGTTACCGCAGCAAGTGCTGCACTAATTATCCTTCTGTATTTCATTTTCTGTACACCTTCTATAAAAGTTCTATGCCGTTAAGAAGCACTTTGAGCTCCTCCATTGTTCCGTAATCAGTGCCGACCAGAATATATTTATCTCCGCTTGCGGCTGCTGCATAATAGCAGTTCTCATACGGCGAGTAGGTTTTCCATACAATGCCGTTCACCTCAAGGTCTTCATTCGGGAGCGTTTTGTCAGCCTTGGTTTTGTTGAGTTCCTCCTCTGCATCACCGTTGCCGCTGATGTAGCTGAATCTGCAGCCTGTTTCGTCGCTGTCTATGACAAGCTGTCTCGGAGCTGCATCCTTGACAGTGGTGCAGCCGTCAGGCAGTCCGACCTTTGCAGCCATCATCTCAACAGTGGTGCTGTAGCTGACAGCATTTGCGTCAGCGGTATCACCGCCCTCGGCAGGTGCTTCTCCTACTGTAAGCGAGCCCAGTATCTTTTCAGCCTCGGGGCTTTCAAATTCATAGCCCACGCCCGCAACCTTTATGTACTGACCGTCTATGCTTGTATAGGCTTCAAAGCCGTAGCCGCCGAAGCCGTCACTGTACTGAAAGCCCGTCCAGTCAATACCGCCGTATGTGCCGCTGACATCTTTCTGCTCGTTGGTGTAGGTGTCTTTATTGTAGTTGTATCTCGACATCACATCGTCCTCGGTGTCAGAGGTGTAAAAGTCAAAGTAGTAGAAGTCGCCCTTTTTCACCGAGAAATAACGTGTATCGGTCTCATCGAAAACATCTCCGCCCTTGAACGTAAAGCCCTCAGGCACAAACACGGAGAACACTCCCCATGTTTCTGCAGTACCGCTGTCGGTGTCTGCTTTGCTTTCCGTATTTTCCTCGGTTTCAGCCTGCGAAACGGACACCGATTCCTTCTTTGCCTTTGAATCCGCCTTTGATGACGAATCGCTGTCACCGCAGGCAGTAACCCCCGACGCCAGCATAAGAGCCATAATAATTGCTGATATTCTTTTTGTTTTCAAAATACTATCCCTCCAGACTATCTGTGCTTACTCCTCTTCATTGTTTACCCTCATCATTTCGCTGAATTTCTCGTATATATCGGGAAAGCTCTTTTTAAGTCTTGCCGGTCTGAGATTTCCGTCAGTAAAGCAGTGCCTTGTTTTTGCAGTACAGGCAAGCTGTCCTGTTGTAATGTTCACTATCTCGTACTCCAGCGAATACTTGCACCCGTTGAATTCCGTAAGCCTTGCCCTTACCTCAAACTCATCTCCGAAGCGTACAGGATATTTGTAATTCGTCTCAACACCCAGCACAGGAGATACAAGCCCCCTCTTTTCTATCTCGGCAAACGGACAGCCTATCTGCTCAAGCAGGTCAACTCTTGTTTCCTCAAGCCACCTTACATAGTTTGAATGGTGAATAATGTCCATTCTGTCAGTTTCATAGTAATATGCCTTTCGGCGGTACGGTCTTATATTCATAATATCACCCTGTAACTGTAAGTTCGTCTTCGGTCCTGAAAGCGCTTCCTAAAATATCGCTTTTAAGCAGGCCGTAAATGTTGAAGTCTGCATAAGTGTTTACAAATTTCGCCTGCCTTTTTGTGCCCTCACAAATAAAGCCGCACTTTTCAAGCACCCTGTTTGAGGGTATGTTCTTCACCATGACCTCAGCCTCAAGACGCTGGATATTTGTCTCCTCAAAGCAAAAGCGTATCACCCTTTTCAGCCCCTCGGTAACAAAGCCCATTCCCTGATATGCTTTCGAGATGCGGTAGCCCACCATGCCCTGACGGTCGTTGCGGATATCAAAAAGATTTATTTCCCCCACAATGCGATGAGCCAGCTTCAGCTCAATACCCCAACTGATATGGTCATTGCGCCCGTTGCGGCGCTTCTCCTTAAAAGCAAGAGCAGGATCACGCTCAGCCTTTGTCATGTGACGTCCCCAGTAAACGTAGAGAGATTCATCTGCCATATATGTTTTCATACTCTCAGCGTCCTCGGGTGTTTTCTCCCGCAGTATAAGCCTGTCGGTCTCCAGTACGGGAAAATGGTAAAAATAGTAATCAAGATCGTGCATTTTTCTCCCCCCTGAGCACGAAAATTTACATACATAATTATTATAGCACATTTTTGTCATTTCTTCAATGACATTTATCACAAATTAATCACTCAAAAATTGTGAGCATTTCATTATTAAAAAGGGTAAAATATACTTTTCGATAGCTACGGTTCGTCAAAGTGATGAATTGGGAGTTCTCTTTTTGTTTATAATGTATAAAGGTGAAAGAAAACCAAGAAAAAGTATTGGCTTTTTCTTGGTTTTATGCTATAATTAACGTGGTTTGTTTTGTTCTTATATCAAGAAAAGCAGGTAAAACTATGGATAAAAAAGAAAATAAGCGTACCGAGGGCAGAGAAAAGCCCGATAACGGTCTTCAGCTGATTATTGGCAGAAACCCCGTTACCGAGGCTCTCAAATCGGGAAAGCTCATAGATACGATATTCGTTGACCCCGATGCAAAGGGGTCGGTAAGCAATATTGTGAGGCTCGCAAAGGAAAAGGGCATAGTTGTCAAGCAGGCAAGAGGCCAGAAGCTTGACCGTATGTCGGGAGGTGCTTCTCATCAGGGCGTTGCGGCTATGATAGCCTGCACGGCATACTCAACAGTAGAGGAGATTCTTGAAGCAGCCCGTCAAAAGAACGAAGACCCCTTCCTTATTATCTGCGACGAAATAGAAGACCCTCACAATCTGGGTGCGATAATCCGTACCGCAGAGACAGCAGGCGCTCACGGAGTTATAATTCCTGAAAGGCGGAGCGCATCACTCAACTCAACTGTGTATAAGACCTCAGCAGGAGCAGTAAGCTGGATGCCCGTTGCAAGGGTGAAAAATCTTGCCGCCTGCATTGACGAGCTCAAAAAGCAGGGCGTCTGGATCTACGGAACGGACGGCTCGGGCGAGGATTACAGAAGAGTTTCCATGAAGGGAGCTATGGCTCTGGTGATAGGGTCTGAGGGCTTCGGAATGGGAAGGCTTATAAAAGAAAAATGTGATTTTCTTCTCAGTCTGCCGATGAAGGGCAGAATAAATTCACTCAATGCCTCGGTAGCCGCAGGTATCTTCATGTACGAAGCGGTAAGGCAAAGAGGAGAATAGAGTATTAATTCATGAAGGAGAATTTTATGGCTAGCAAGTTCAGATTCAGGAAAACTGAAGACGACGAAGAAGAGATATTCGAGGAAAGCGGCGAGTTTGCTCAGGGCGCTGAATTCAGACCTGCCGAAAAAGCAGAGCCTCCCGTCATTATTTCAAACGAAGATGATGACTACGATGATGATTCTGATTATGAGCAGAACTCTGACTTCAGCAAGATACTTGATGATATAGACAAGGCTTTCCCTGAAAAAGCAGACAGGCTCTCGGAGATAAAAAAGCCTGTTATTCCTGATATTCCGTCAGATCCTCAGGGCAAATCCGACGAGGAAAAGAGAAAAGCCTCCGATGAGATACTGCGCTCTCTGCACAGCGCTGAGCCGGTCGCAAAGCCTGCTCCCGAAGCGGTGAGCCTCCTCAAGGACACTGAAAGCCTTACGGCAGAAGCAATCAAGGACAAGCTCGCAGAGCGTGAGGCTGAAAAGTCGGAAGACAGGGATAATGACGTTTCGCAGAAAGACGGAAAGTCAGTTGATGAGGTGCTAAGGGCACTTGACAATATGACCGCCGAAAACGGAGTTTCAACCGATGACCCCGAAGCAGACGATGAGCAGAATGCCGACCTTATCTCCGACAAGGCAAGCAGAAGAGCACCCTCAACTGCTCCCGAGGCAAAGCCCGTAAGCAGAAAAAGCTTCAGCGATGTGGCTCACGGACTGACAGGAAAGGTCAGCACCAAAACCGATGAATTTGACAGAAGCGAGATCCCCGATAATGCAAGCTACGAGGAAAAGAGCTATTTCTTGGAGCGCCACCGCAGAAAGAAGGTAGAAAACTTCGTTCTCGATTCCGAAAAGGAAGAGGAGGAGTACCTTGAAGAGCTTGAGCGTGAGGAAGCTGAGGAGCGCCGTTCAGGCAGAAGGCTCCACAATATGCAGGAGTTCAAGCGCTTTGAGGACGCACCCACTATTCTCGCTGACATACTCGAAATAAAGAATAATCTCTTTATCAGGCTTTGCATACTGATGTTTACAAGCGTGTTCTCCGTATTCATCACTATAGCGAATGATTTTGACTGGCCTATAATCAAAACCTTTGACAGAACGATAAGCCCGTCAGCTTATGTGTTTACCCATACGATACTCGGACTTGTGGCTATTGCTGTTACCTATAACGTAATGGTCAAGGGAATGAAAAACCTGTTTCTGCACCGAGCTGACTGCGACTCGCTGTCGGCACTGGCGATATTCTCGGCAGTCATTGTCGGAATAGTAACCCTTTTCAAGCCTGATTCCGCAAGGTCGGGATTCTACCACGTTTACACCTGCGTGGCTATTATGGGACTGATGTTCAACACTCTCGGAAAGTTTATGATAATCAGACGTACCGAGCGCAATTTCAGATATGTGGCAGGAGACTTTGAACGCTATGCCGTAAAGAGCATCTCAGACCCCGAGACTGCACAGAACTTCACCAGAGGAATGACAGAGGGCGAGCCAAAGGTAGCTACAGTCAGAAAGACAGAGTTTGTTGACGGCTTCGTCAAGAACAGCTACACTCCCGATGTCTCGGATGACTATGCAAACAAAATGAGCTATCCTATACTGATAGCCGCAATTATAATTGCAGTACTGTCCATCTTCTTCGATAAGGGCGGACAGAACAAGACAGAGCGCCTTTTCGTGGCACTTGCCGCTTTCTCGGGAGTTATCTCGATGTGCGCATCTGTTGCATCTATGCTTATAGTAAACGTTCCCCTCGCAAGGGCTACAAAGAAGTATTTACAGTACTCTTCGGTAATGCTGGGCTATTCGTCTGTCAAGGATTTTGCCGATACCAACACCGTCCTTGCTGATGCAGGACAGCTCTTCCCCGAGGGCATGATAGAGCTCTCAAACCTGAAGATAATGTCCACCGTTTCAATTGAGGACTGTATCCTCAATGCCGCAAGCCTTGCCTGTCAGGCGGGAAGCGTTCTCAAACCGACCTTCTATAAAATGCTAAGAGGTAAAACCGAGCTTCTCTACCCTGTGGAAAGCTACATTTTTGAAGACGGCATGGGGCTTTCAGGCTGGATAGACAACAGAAGAGTGCTCCTCGGCACAAGAGAGCTTATGGAAAACCACTCTATAGACGGTCTGCCTACCCTTGCAAAGGAGAAGGAGTACGCAGGCGACAACACCGTTATTTACCTGTCTATCTCGGGAATAGTAACTGCAATATTCTCGGTATCGGTAAGCTCGGGACTGGCCGTTTCAAAGTGGATGCAGGAGCTTGAAAAAGAGGGCATATCAATAGTTGTCCGCACTGTTGACGGCTTCATTACAAGAGAGCTTATCTCAAAGCTGTTCGGTGTTTCACAGGACAGTATAAGGCTTCTGCCTTTCAGATATAACGAAAGCTACACCAACGAGACCGACTACGCTCCCCGTGAGAGCTCCTCAATGCTCTGCAGCGGACGCTTCCCGTCACTGGCTATGCTCGTTATAGGTGCCAAGAGACTGCATTTCTCAACAAAGCTCGGAGCTGCTATTCTTTCAAGCGCTGCACTTCTTGGAATTGTTATCAGCGCTGTAATGATGCTTACAGGCTCATTCGTGCAGATAACAGCCACATTTGCACTTATCTATAACCTTGCAGTTACGCTCTGCGCACTGCTTATTCAGCACATAAAAAGGTTCTGAACGAAAGGAGAATAACAACAATGGCTAAAAAAAAGAAGGCTTCATCTGCCGCAAAAAAAGGTTCGGCTCAGGCTCAGGCACCTGTGCCTGCAAAGAAGGCTTTCGCACCTGTTGAGCAGAAAAAGCCCATCGTTATGAGAATAATCGTGCTGGCACTTGTTGCTGCACTGGTGGTAGGTCTCATCATCGGAACGGTGGCGAGCAGCATTGGCGGTTAATATAGGAAACAGCTGGGACAAGCTCTTAGCTGAGGAGTTTAAGAAGCCCTACTATCTGGAGCTTCGGGAGTTTCTGAAATATGAGTACTCTCATTACAGGGTCTACCCCGATATGTACGATATCTTCAACTCCCTGAAATACACTCCCTACGAGGACGTTAAGGCTGTAATCATAGGGCAGGACCCCTACCATAACCCGGGACAGGCTCACGGGCTGTGCTTTTCTGTTAAGAGAGGCGTAAAGCCGCCTCCGAGCCTTGTGAACATCTTCAAGGAAATGAACGCTGACACAGGTGCTCCGATACCCGAATGGGGCGAGCTCACAGGCTGGGCTAAACAGGGAGTGCTTATGCTTAACACTGTACTTACAGTCCGTGAAAATCAGCCGAACTCACACAAGGGCAAGGGCTGGGAACAGCTCACCGATGCGGTAATTAAAAAGCTGAATGAGCGCCCCGATCCTGTTGCATTCATTCTCTGGGGCGGCAATGCAAAAGCAAAGCGGCCTCTTATAACGAATCCTGCTCATGCAGTGTTCACGGCAGCTCACCCATCGCCGCTTTCAGCATACAACGGCTTTTTCGGCTGCAGGCATTTCTCTCAGGTAAATGACTTTCTTACCCGAAACGGCAAAACGCCTATCGACTGGGCACACACTATGGAATAACCTCAGCCCCGAGCGCATCGGGGCTGATTTGTAAAGGAGACATTATGAATAAGTATATCAAAATAGCAATTCTCGCAGCGGCAGTCGCAGGTATTGCGGCAGCAATAGGCTGCGCAAAGCACGAGTCAAGCAGCAAAAAAGCTGACAGCTCCTCAAAACAGGAGACAGAAAAGCAGGATGAGGCTCTGCCAAAGCGTGAATACAAAGACCCCTCAGAGTATGGAAAGGTCATCGCTCTCACCTTTGACGACGGACCGTCCTCTACCACCTCACTGGTGCTTGACAAGCTTGAAGAGCACGGCGCTGTGGGAACTTTTTTCCTCATCGGCAACAATATCACCGACGACAAAGCCGACACCGTAAAGCGTGCGGTATCCCTCGGCTGCGAGATAGAAAACCACTCAAAAACGCACTCCTACATGACCAAGATGAGCGTTGAGGACATCAAGGCGGAGATAGAATATACCGATGAGAAGATAATCGCTCTCACAGGCAGAAAGCCCGAGTTTTTCCGCCCGCCATACATAGATGTGAATAACGAAATGTATGATGCAATCGAAGAAACCTTTATCTGCGGTTACGGCTGTGATGACTACGATGCCAAGGTCGAGATAGAGGAGCGTGTTGAGCGCACCCTCGCACAGGTTAAGGACGGAGCAATTATCCTGCTGCACGATGCCGAGGGCAATGTAAAGACAGTTGCCGCACTGGAGAAGATACTCACAGAGCTTGAAGCTCAGGGCTATGAATTTGTAACTGTCGGAGAGCTCTTTCACGCAAAGGGTGTTACACCTCAGGAGTATGCTATGTACAGTGAGGTGACAGCTCAGTAATGAGAGGAATAAAAACGGTCAGAATAATAATGCTGATCTTATCTCTCGCACTTGTCCTTTCCTGTGCCGTTATACTCATACTGTGCAGAGGCACTCTCTATACTGCCCACCACTGGAACGGCACAGATAATTATGATATTGGCATTGAGGCTGACAAAGGTACCGTAGATCTCGTGAACACCGATTACTATGACGGATATGTTTATATAGACGTCAAAGCAGAAGATGCAGGAAAGGTCTTTATTGAAATCAGCGGAGAAAACGATGACGGCACTCGTGTCTACGATGTTTTCGATCTTAAAATAACCAAAAGCGGCATCATATACGAAAGCATAAGCGGAAACTTCAGCGGAAGCCAGTATCTTGTGATAGCCTGCTGTATATATTTCTTACTTATGACTGTTCTGTGCATAATAAGCTTTCTGCTCAGAAAGAAGCATGACTTTTTCTCGTATAAAACTCCGTTTTACTTTGGTATCAGCCTGTTCTTGCTGACGCTCCTGCCGACCGTCATGAAAGAGATACTGCTGTGCATTTTCAATCCCGGTTCATACAGCTTTATGAATATGCTTGATCTGTTCGGCTCATCCGGAAGCAGATTTGTATTTCTGGCTGTTCCTGTAACTCTTCTTTTCTCAGGCTATATGGTGATAAGCAATATCGTTCTAATAAAAAAAGAGGGCGGAGGCATACCTAATGTGCTTGCAGTCAGTATAGGAATTTTCCTGATGATAGGCTCTGCTGCCAATATACTTATATCGTGGGACAACTTTGCAGGAAGCATTGAGGAGCTTCGCCGCCGTCAGACGATAACATCTGTTTTCTCTACAGCCTTTGTCTATTTTGAGCTTATTCTGGTAGGTGTCATTTACTGCGGCATAAGGGCTGCAATGCATAAGCCTGCTCACAGCTATGACCATGTTATTATCCTAGGCTGTCAGGTCGGCGATGACGGCTCTCCCCTGCCGCTTCTCAGAGGGCGAATAGACAAGGCACTTGAATACGCTGCACAGCGCAAGGAACAAACCACCTTTGTATGCTCGGGAGGACAGGGCGCTGACGAAGTGATCTCCGAGGCGGAATGTATGAAGCGCTATCTTGTCTCCAAGGGGATATCGGAATCCGATATTATTCTTGAGGACAAATCTACATCGACCTTTGAAAATATGAAGTTCTCTAAAGAAAAGCTAAGCGATGATGCAAAGGTGCTTTTTTCAACCTCTGATTATCATGTGCTCAGAAGCGGTATCATCGCATCAAGGGCAGGAGTAAAGCCCGCAGGAATCGGCGCAAAAACGAAGTGGTACTTCTGGGCGAATGCGTTTATGCGTGAGTTTATAGGACTTTCGGTAAACACCCGAAAAAGGCACGTTCTGAACGTTCTGGTAATGACCGCAGTTCTGGCTGCCTGCAATTATTTTATGTATTACTGACAGAAGAAAGGACCTGACCCATTTACGGATCAGGCCCTTTGTATATAAGGAGAATAACTAAGCTGCGGTTATATCAGCATATCTCTCGGAAGAGAGGATACTGTTCATTACGGTCTCGGGAGAGATCTCTCCGTTCATAACCATATTGAACACTGCTGCCGAGTATCCCGATACCAGTGCAGCACCCGTTTCAGAGCGCTTTACAGGCATTACATCGGAGCGTGATGCCACGTTCCAGAATACTACTTCAGGCAGTTTGTAGCCGTGCTCGTTGTAGAGCTTCTTCATCTCACGGAACATAGGCTCGTCATTGCCGCCGATTATACAGAAGTCAAACTGCATATCCGAGATTATGTAGAGCCTTTCGGGCATTTCATTGGGAGCAGCATTATTGGATACTGCCGCACGCAGTATAACCATGAACACTGCTTCAAGGTCGGTGTTTGCGACCTCGTTGAATGCCTTGCAGAAGCGCACCTTTTCAAAGATGTCTCTGCCCTTGATCTCTACGATCTGAGGAGTTGAAGAGAATGTTATGAAGCAGTTTTCAAACATTCCCTTGTTGTGCTCTGCGTAGTATATTCCGAGCGACATTGCCGCATCTATAGGCCGCAGACTGCCCTTTCCGCCGTACATTGAGCCTGAGCCGTCTACAACTGCGATAGCGTTCTCTACCCTTGCAGGTGTCAGTGCTGACAGAGCCTTCCATGTTATGTTGAGAGACATTCTCTCCTTTTCGCTCATATCCCCCTCCATAGCCTTTCTGACTACGTCATAGGGATACAGCGTTGAGGTATTCATTTCGGCTTCACCTCTTTCAACACTGTTCAGGTACTCACAATAGCGCTTTCCGTCATTGCGGATAAACGCATTTCTGTACTTGAGCATTGCACATGAGGGCTGAGCCTCATAACTGAAGGTGTAGTCACGCTCACGCAGGCGGTTTTCTATTATATCGGTATATCTGCGCAGCGAAGACAAGGTCTTTCTGTATGTCTTCTCGCTCATACCGAGGAGCACTGCCATACGTCTGCCCTGACGACGAGTCTCTGCTGATGAAGCATTGACCGAGGGAAGCCACTTGGCTAAGAGCGAAGCAGGCTTGCCTTCTGCAAGTGCCTCGGTATCCTTAACGAGTCTTACCCTGATCTCGGCTACTGCATCATTCTCCAGAGGAGTCTCGAGCAGTACAAGCAGGTCGTCCCAGCGGCCGTACTCTGCAAAGAGAGGTATATTCTTTCTTATCGCCTCAGGCGCAAGCTTTGCAAGCGTTCTTGCAGCACAGCGGAAGAAGCGTCTTTCACCGAGACCGCCTCTGACATCTCTTGCGAAGAAGAGTATCTTCATGGTCTTGTCAGGGTCTTCGCAGAAGGCCTTGGTAACTGTATTTGCTATTTCATCTTTTGATGCATATCTCATCGCACCTGCCTTGAAAAACATATCAAGGCAGAAGGATGTGGTTGTGCGGTAAGCAGTACCGCCGTTCTCTGTAAGAGTGAGGTTTGCTGTCTCTTTAATTCTGTTTAACATTGTTGTCTCCTTTCAAGTCAGGTTTGTTTCATACTGTCTGAAATAGTAGGTTTTTTGTGGGTTGCTGTCTCTGACTTATCTTTGTCTGTGATAAACAAGACACCTTTTGAATTTTAACCATAAATCCTCCGGTTGCTGTCGGTGTCTTATAAAATCAAGGTGCGTAAAAAACAGTTGTTTTGCTGTATGCACCTTACTCGTCACACCGGCGACGATCATGTCATACCGATTAAAAAAATGGTGAAAAAATATGCTGTATGTGACGAACTTACTGAGCTCATGGCTCAGAGCTAAAGTATCGGGAGACTCGGCCGATGTCTGCCCAAGCGATCGGTGCTCTTGCTTTAGCGTGATTATAGTATAACACAGGAGATGGAAATAATCATTTAAATTTTTCTGCACTCTCAAAAAGCTTACGGTTGCAAAAACCGACAAAATATGCTATGCTGTATTATAAGGAAAGGGAGTGCCCGCTATGGCAGGATTTTCAGAGCTTATAAAAAACTTTGACAAAACAAGAGACTATATCCGTGACTTCTTTATTTACGGCTGTAAGGTAAGAAGTGACTTCGACCACAAGAGCATTCGCACCTACGGCGACGAAAAGCGCCGTGTCGAAAGCTGGATGGGTGACTATATGCGCTATGATGACTCTGTCAGGGGGAGAAGCGTTTCTATCTCCGTGGACAGCGGTCATATCCCCGAAAATCCTCTTTATAATGCCTACCGTTCCAAAAGCTTTACCGATAACGATATAAAGCTTCACTTTTTCATCATTGACATTCTATGCACAGGCAATAAGCTGACCCTCAGAGAGATAACCGATGCTCTGAACAGTGAGTACACCCAGCTTTTTGATGAGCAGACTGTCCGCAACAAGCTCAGAGAATATACCGAGGAAGGCTTAGTGCTCTCTGAAAAGCAGGGAAAGACCCTTTACTATTCCCTCTCAAAAGATACGGCAGACGGCTATGCCAGGGATTTCAAGGGCCTTGATGATGCAGTGATGTTTTTCTCGGAGATCCAGCCCTTCGGAGTTATCGGAAACAGTATACTGAAAAGCCTCGGGCTGAAAAATGACATCTATTTTATAAAGCATAACTATATGATACATACTCTTGAGGATATTCTTCTTCCGGATATACTGAGCGCAATATCCGAGCATAAAAGCCTTACATTCAGGACCTTCCGTTCAAAAGAGCCGTTAAATGCCGTCCCTATGCAGATACTTGTCTCAGTCCAGACAGGCAGGCGCTATCTGACTGCCTTTGTGCCGAAGTTCAATTCATTCAACTCAGTCAGGCTTGATCGGATAAAGTCCATTAAAAAAGGAGCTGTCTGCAAAGAGTACAGCTCCCTGTATGAGGAATATGAGAAAAATATCGCACGTTGCTTCGGGGTATCGTTCAGCCCCAAAACTGATTGTGAAACATCTCCGATGAGGATAACCTTCTATGCCGATGAGGAAAAAGAGCCCTATATCCTTGACAGGCTGGAGCGCGAAAAAAGGTGCTGTACTCTTGAAAAAAGCGGCGAGCACCTCTACACACTGACGGCTGATGTCCTTGACCCGAATGAGATCATGCACTGGGTCAAAACCTTTATAGGAAGGATAGTCAGTATTGAGGGCGGCGCTGAGGATATCATCAAACGCTTTTATGATGATGTTGAACGCATGAACAAAATGTACGGCGGTGATGAAGAATGAATATTTTCAGTGAAATATACGGAGCATATTTCAGAACAGCTTCTGAGCTTCTTGAAAATGAGGTCACAGATGCTAAAACTGTCCGTCAGACAGTCAGCCGTGACGCATTCAGGGATTCTGTCCTGTTCCTGCCGCAGAAGCTTATCCCGGGCGATGAGGACTGGGAGCTCTTCACCCGTGATGAAGACGGCAGGCTGAAACGAAAAACTAAAAAGCCCCCGATGAAGCTTCTGAGCAAGCTCCAGAAAATGTGGCTCAAGGCTAAGCTCTCAGATCCGAGAATCAGGCTTTTTATTGATGAAGACACCCTTGCAAGACTTGACAGCAGGCTTTCAGACTGCGAGCCCTTATATAAGCGTGAGCAGTTCAGGCATACCGACCGCTTTTCAGACGGGGACAGCTTCTCCGACCCTGATTATATAAAGCATTTCAGAGCAGTCCTTGATGCTGTAAAGCGAAAAAGACTTGTCTATATTGACTATGTCTCGGGGCACGGACACAGCTTCAGTGCTATGTTTGCGCTTCTGAAGCTTGAATACTCTCCGAAAAATGCCAAATTCAGAGCCTACTGCTTTAAGATGGAAAAAGGCAGACCGAAACGAAGCGGTATTATAAACATCGGACGGATAACCGACATCAGAGATGCAGGAAGATGCTTCAATGAAAATATTTCTCTTGACAGATACTTCTCTGACAGGAAGTGCTCCTCACCTGCTGTTATCAGGGTCACTAACGAGCGCAACGGTGTCGAGCGCTTTATGATGCAGTTTGCAGCTTATGAGAAGCACACTGTCCGCAACCTTGAAACAGGCGAATACACGGTTGAGCTCTGGTATGACGAGAGCGATGAAACCGAGCTTCTTATACAGCTTCTGAGCTTCGGTCCTGTGATCGAAATAAAAGAACCTAAGAGACTGCGTGAGCTTGCAAAGGAGCGTGTAAAAAAACAGCACGAGCTTCTCTTCGCAAGCAATAAGCCGACATAAAATATGCCCGCCGAAATATCGGCGGGCTTTATTATTTATATCAGGACTGAACATTTTCAGTTCTTTCTTTTCTTCTTTCCCTTCTTCTGTCAATGCCTTTTTCCTCATAGAATTTTCTCTTGCTCTGATAAAGCATTTTGTCAGCTTCACGGTAGAGCTCATCTACACTCATGCCCTCAGACCTCATAGCATAGCCTGTGGAGCAGGAATATGTAGTATCGGCAAGATTCCTTTCAATACTGCTTACCATTACCTTTACATCTCTCTCATCTGTAGACAGGCAAAGAATAACAAACTCATCTCCGCCGATGCGGTAAACATGGCGCTTATATGATGTAGCTTCAAGGAAGCACTTCGATACAGCTTTCAGTGCAGCATCGCCTTTGGTGTGACCGCTTCCGTCATTGATCTGCTTCAGACCGTTCATGTCAATCGCTATAAGCGCCGTAAGATTTTTGTCGAACTTGTCAATGTCGGCATAAAAACACTGGCGGTTGAAAAGCCCCGTAAGCGGATCTCTTTTTGTGTAGCGCTGCAGCAGGAAAACATAGTACAAAAGCAGCTCTACCGAAATAGTAGTTATAAACCATTGGTCAGATGCAAGCTTGAACAGCAGCGGCATTATCATGCAGACAACCGCCACAGCAGCCATATAAATAAGGTGAACGATCTCGCTCTTGTCCCAGCGAAGACTTTTATACACCCTCAGAAGCAGATAGGCAAGATATATACCGTTCAGGAAATACGGCATATAGCCGAAAACACCTCTTTGGAAAACATTATTATCAGAGTAGCTGAATACTATGCCCGTCGGGATAGACAAAAGCACCATAAAGATATTCAAAGCGCCGGGCAAAAACAGATACTTCTTATGACCGGGATATACTACCATTATAATGCTGACAAGTATCATTGTCAGCAGGCTGTAGTCACAGGCACTGATAATTGAGCGCCAAAGGGTAGGCTTTTTCAGTGCTCCCAAGAAGAGCTCAATATACGACATCAAAGAGTACACAAGAAGCAGAACATTTGTGATTGCAACCTGACGCACCATTCTGTGCTCAAGGTGAATATCCGAGCGCAGAAGAAGCGACAACCCTATAAGGATTATCAGCAGTCCCCAGTTGTTGGATAAATAACCGTTTAATGACAGACCCTTTACCCCCTTATCTTGTGATTATTATTTTATTATAACACAAGGGTGTAACAGAACTGTCACAGGTAAAGTTAAAAAGCACCATAAATTTGTAAATTTTGTATGAACGCAATCAGGCATAGCTTATTGACAACTCCCCCTGTTTGTATTATACTGATAGTAGCCTTATCTTTATGCACCCAAACGGGCTGTTTTCGGGTGTATATTACAGAAATCAAAAAACGGAGGTAATCTACAATGCCAAAAAAGGGATTTACAGATGCTGAAAATAAGATATATGATGGCTTTCTTGAAAAGCTGAGCAAGGCCAAGTCTAATGATGAGACCGCAGACATTCTCGCAAATACTATGAGCATTCCTACCGACCCGAATAACCGCAGGTCGCACAACCCTATCGGTGATGCCAAGAACGACTTCTTTGAGCAGCTCCTTAAAGGCGATAAGCAGCAAATGATCACGCAGGAGCAGTACGAGCGTTATATTGATATCCGTACAAAGCTGCGTAAGATGTATGCGAAGGAGTCTGTTGAGGTCAACAGCCTTATCGAGGAGACCCGTGAGGGTGTAGAGCAGCAGAAATACAAAGGCACCGAATGGCTCATGTTCCCTGAGGACAATAATAAGATCGGCAGGTTTACCGATAATATTATGTATGCCAATAACAAGGAAAAGGTCGATAAGCTTCAGAATATCCAGATGTGCCTGACTATGCTTGATATGTACGCCGACTATGTTTCCTATGACGGGCCGAGAAAGCACAGGGATCAGAACGGAAATATACAGACGATCAGTGAAAAGAAAGATGTACATTCCTGCGGTATAGCTGATGAAAACACCTATCTGCGTGAGTATTATGCCGAGTGCGGCGTCACAGATACGAAAAAACAGGATCATATACTTAAAGAATTCTCAAATTTCGAGATCGGGTCTCTCCCCGGCTTCAAGTTTAACGATAACTACAAGCCCGGCGACAGCTATGTTCTCGAATATCCTGCTGACATTGAAGAAATCAGAAAGCTGAAATCAAAAAAACAGATAGAAGATATGAGAAAAAAACTCCATGCTGAGCTGAACGCTATTGATGACTTTGACAAGGCCTGCATGGAAGTAGCTAAGCAGGCACAGGAATTGCTTGACGGATTGGATGAACATCAGAAAGACGGCGATGATTCCTATAATTTTACAAGAATGCGCGACGAGCTTTATAACATCACCAGAATGGGCAAGGATATGATCGTTTCACAGGATCTGGCTAATCCCGACCTGAATATAAAAACAGATCTGCTCCACGCCAATAATATAGCAGAAGCTCTTCAGAGAATGAACCAAACTGCCAATACTTATGAGCAGTCTCACTCCAAGAATGCGATGAGCGTTCATAAATACAGCAGACACAGACTTGAATACTCAAAGCAGATACAGGAATTTGCTCAATATGCAAAAGATAAGCTTGATCCTAAAAAGTTCCCCGGACTAAAAGCTGCAACGAGTAATAATACTGAAAGAAAAGCTATTGAAAACAAGTTCCATAAAATAAAATACTTCGGTGAGAAGCAGTTCGGAAAGATAGAGTTCAAAAAGCGCAGAAGAAATGCTCATGAGGTAATTCAGAAGCTTAACAACGCTATGAAGGACGTAAACAATGCAACCCAGAAGGTACACTTCGGAAGCAAGCAGTACGAAACTGCTGCAAAGTCGCTAAAAGCAGCTGTTGAGGACTATAAGAACTTCACAAACAACAGTCTTGACCCCGGAAAAACTGCAAAGCCGGTCAACAGGGCAGAGCTTAAAAAGTCTCTTGAAAAGGCCAAGGAGGACATAAACAAGTATCTCAAATATAAGAAAGATAACGGCTATATCGTTGAGGGCAAGCTTGCCGATGCCAAAACTCAGAAGCGTATCAATGCTATGCAGGAGAGCCTTAAACAGATAGACTTCGCACTGACAAGCATGAATGATGTTGTCAAGGAGCTGAATGACGAAGTAAAAGAAAAGCAGGCAGATTACTATAAAGACGTTGAAAAGGCAGTGGAGCAGGATAAGGCAAAGAAACTCCCCAAGAAGGAGTTCGACCTTGACAAGAAACTCAGCGACACACAGGCAAAGCTGAAATCCTATGCCGGCACCCCCGACAAGAACGAAATCAAGGAAGATATTGCGGACATCATCGCTGTCAACTTCATCAAAGCCAATAAGGACAATATGCTCATAAACAAGAAGATCACCGAATCTAAATTCAATGAAGTCAAGGAAGATATTAAAGCAAACGAAAACTTCAAGGATCTGATAAAGTACAAAAGCACTAAGGAGCTTATAGGTTCAGCCTCCCGTGATAAGGGTCAGGACCTATTAAACGGCTTCTTTAGCGGCCCTGAAAAGAGCCTTAAGGAAATTGAATCAAAGCTGGATCAGCCTGCAAAGGTAAACAAGCTGAACAAAACTAAGGTAAACCATAAGTAACCCGAAACACCGAGCGATAAACTGCGCTCGGTGTTTTTGTTTAGAAGTCTGATTTTGTAATATACTGATAAAAGCCTGTGATCGGGGCTCTGACAGCAGGCGGAAATAATGAAATGCGTTCCGATTTTTTTCATTCTCCCCTTGACTCGCAGACTATGCTGTGCTACAATAATAGAAACTTTTTTATTCTGAGGTGATATTATGAGTGATAAACTATACAGCCCCGTAAATAAAAATGCACAGGAGTGCGTTAAAAATGTTCTGAAATATCTGTCCGAAATTTCGTACAATAAAATTATAACAGGTCAGCATACTCAGACAATTGCACAGGAGGAGCTTCACAAGATCAAAGCAGTTACAGGAAAAGAGCCTGCACTGCTCGGCTTTGAACTGCTCTCCTACTCGCCGAATATAAACTACCTTGATACCGACGATGAATGCATGACAGAGGTAGAGGAGAACTTCGGCACATTAAAAAGAGCTTGGGAGTGGGCTGATAAAAAGGGACTTATTACCTTTACATGGCACTGGTTCTCGCCGCTTGGAGGGCATTCCAAGTCCTTCTTTACAAGAAATACCGACTTTGACGCAGTAAAATCCCTTACTGAGGGCACACCCGAACACAAAGCGCTGATCTCCGATATGGATAGCATGGCAGGGCTGCTCCGCCCCTTCTGTGATAAGGGCATACCTATCCTCTGGAGACCCTTCCACGAGTGTGAGGGCAACTGGTTCTGGTGGGGTGCCAAGGGGGCAGAGGCTGTCAGCAAGCTGTTCAGGCTGATGTATGAGCGTTTCACTGAGTATCACGGACTGAATAACCTTATCTGGGTATGGAACGGCACACTCAGGGAATGCTACCCGGGCGACGATGTTGCAGACATAATCTCCCGTGATATGTACCCTGACCCTCACGTTCATACTGCCTGCGAGGATATGTATAATGACCTCATAAAAATAACAGACCGACCCAAAATAGTGCTGATCGGCGAAACCGGAACTCTGCCGGATGTTGATGAGATTCACGATAAAAAAGTCGGCTGGGCAAGCTTCATGACATGGTCAAAGGTATTCTGCCTGAGCGAGGAATTCACAAGCTATGAGTATCTGAAAAAAGTATATGACAGCCCGAACTCCGTTACCCTCGAAGACCTGCCGAAGCTTTACTGAGGAGACAGCTATGTTAAATAACACTGACGGCAGAGCCGTATGGAGCAAAGCCCGTGATGAGCTCATCACAGCGCTTTCCGAGCTCGGCTTCCCTGCTGAGCTCGGAAACATCATAGCGGAGCACATCGGAAGCCCTAAGGGTATTGAGAGAATGGTCTCGTACCTCAGGTATGTCCGACCTGACAAGGTAGAGCTTATCGCCGATGAGATGATGGCTATCAAAAGTGATATAGACCGCTGGCGTGAGAAAAAAGAAAGCCGGATTGCAAATGCTTCCTATAATATGGTCATAAATAACGGTCTCGGCTCTGATGATGAATAATAAAGCCCGATCCGATCGTGTGCAGCAATGCTCAATCGGATCGGGCTTTTTATTTTCCTACACAGAAGCGTGAGAACACCTCATTGACTACGGCCTCGGTAGCTTTTTCACCTGTAAGCTCAAGGAGCTCATCGGCAGCAGCACTTATAAGCACTGTAACGGCATCAAAGGTCTCGCCTGCTGCGAGAGCTTCCTCGGCAGTGCTGATATGCTCATAGGCACGCCTTACGCAGTCCTTCTGGCGCTCATTTGCAAAGACCGTGCTGTCAGGGTCGAACTGCCCAACAGGGAAAAGCTTTGCGACCTCTTCACGGATAAGCTCACGGCAGTCTTCGGTCTTGGCGGAAACCGAGATAAGGCTTTCAAAGCCTTCAAACTCGCTCTCTATCCTGCTGCCGAGGTCTTTCTTGTTGAGTATCACTATCACCCTCTTGCCCGAGCCTTTCAGAAGCTCTATCAGCTCTATGTCCTCATCGGACAGAGTGTCCGAGCTGTCAAACACAGCAAGAATGAGCATAGCCCTGTCTATACGCTTTTTTGCAAGCTCCACGCCTATTGCCTCGACCTGATCGGAGGCCTCTCTTATACCTGCCGTATCACTGAGCCTGAGAGTGTACTCACCCAGCGAGGCGGTCTCCTCGATAACATCACGGGTAGTGCCTGCAATATCCGTGACAATAGAACGGTCATACCCGAGGAGCAGATTCATCAGCGTTGACTTTCCTACATTGGGCTTGCCGACTATGGCTGTGTCAATACCGCTTTTTAGTATCATTCCGCTGTCATAGTCACGAAGAAGCTTTGAAAGCTCCCTGTCGGCATCTGAGAGAGCCTTTTTTAAGCTCTCTTCGGTAACAGCGGGAATATCATCATCGGGATAATCCACCCATGCCGCAAGAGAAGCAAGCTCGCCCACAAGGCTGTCTCTTATCGCAGTTATCTGTCCGAACAGCCTGCCCGAGCGTGTCAGGTTTGCTGAGGAAAGCGCATAGTCACCCTCGGCGGAGATTATATCCATGACCGCCTCTGCCTGAGTGAGGGAGAGCTTGCCGTTGAGGAAAGCACGCTTGGTGAATTCTCCCCTGTCTGCGAGCCTTGCACCGCATTCAAGACAAAGCCGCAGCACCTTTTTAGTGACGAAAACTCCGCCGTGACAGCTTATCTCGCAAACGTCCTCTCCTGTATAGGAGCGTGGCGCTCTGAACACAGTGAGCACGCCCTCATCAACAGTTCTTCCGCTTTCGGGCTCTACTATTTTGCCGTATGCACAGGTGTAGCCTGCCATTGCAGACACGCTCTCACAGCTGAGTGGCTTGAATACCCTCTCGGCAATTGACAGTGCCTTCTCACCGCTTATTCTTATCACTGAAATTCCGCCCTCGGCTAAGGGGGTAGAAACTGCACAGACAGTCATAGTTATTTTCCTTTCAGTATTTCATCAAGGTTTGCGAAAATAAACATCTGCCCCTGAGGGTCTATCACAAGGTAGGTGTAGTATTCTCCGCTTTGCTTTTGTTTTTTTATTTTTGTGATACCTGCTTCCTCGGACAGGATAGTTATATCAAAGTGCTTTCCGTCGGGTTTGGTAAGGTAGCCCTCGTTGAAAAGCCAGCTGTTCACTGCATCTCTGAGGACAGACACTCTTGCATTCACTGAAAGCTGTGTCAGTATCTCACTGCAAAGTTCCCTTATGGTCACGCTGTCCCCAAGGTCATGAAGCTCGCCTGCTCTTGGAACTATGGCTTCATAAATGGACTTTGGCTTGGTATCTCTGAGCGTATCAATATAGCTGTAGCCGCCTGCTACATTCTCTTTTTCTCTCTGCTCGTTCTCTGCAAGCCAGTCGGAGATTGCTTTTATGAAGTACTTTCCGTACCTCTCCGCTTTTGCCTTTCCTATTCCCGAAACCGAGCGCATACCCTCTTCTGTAAGAGGTCTCTTTACGCTCATATCCCTGAGGGTCTGGTCTGAGAAGATCATATAAGGCGGCAGACTAAGCTGTTTTGCAAGCTCTGTCCTGACAGCCCTGAGCGCTGTGAAAAGGTCCTTATCAAAGCTTGATACAGTATTCTTCTGAGCCTTCTTCTCCTCACGCACACGCATGATGACCTTTTCCTCGCCCCGAAGCACAGCCGCAGAACGGCTCGTAAGCGTAAGTGCGGAATGGTCATCAACCGCTATCATGCCCTTGTTTTCAAGGTGGCGGATAATGCTTCTTATCCTCACCTGAGTTTCGCCCTTCATAATGCCGTAGGTTGAAAGAGTGTCCAGCTTAAAATGCGAGATCTTCTCGCTCTCCGAGCCTGCAAGTATGCCCGACACTACAGTCATTCCAAAGCGCAGATGTCTCTGATACAGCCTGTAAATGCAGGACATTATTTTCTGAGCTTCCAGTGTTACGTCAACCTCGGTGAAGTTCCCCTTACAGTTTGAGCACTTCTCACAGCTTTCCTCGGGGTTTTCTCCGAAGTAGCGCCTTATGTATGCCCTGAGGCAGTCATCACAGGTGCAGTAATCCTTCATTACAGACAGCCTGTGCATATCACGGCGCTTGAGAAGCTCGGCTGTTTCCTCGTCAAGGTCGGCACTGTCCTTGGAGTTCTCAATAAGGAAGATGTTCGTCTGAACGTCTTTCGGAGAATAAAGCAATATGCACTCCGCCTCAGAGTCGTCACGGCCTGCCCTGCCTGCTTCCTGATAATAGCTCTCTATATTCTTCGGCATATTGTAGTGAACAACAAAGGATACGTTCGATTTGTCAATTCCCATTCCGAAAGCGTTTGTAGCAGTAATGACAGTTTTTCGGTCATAGATAAAATCGTCTTGATTTCTTATACGCTCCTCATCGGAGAGCCCGCCGTGATAGCGTGTGCAGGCGTAACCGTCCGCACAAAGCTTGTCGCAGACCTCTTCAACGGTCTTTCTCGTTGAGCAGTAAACTATGCCGCTTTTGTCACGGTTGCGCTCAAGGATCTCTTTGAGGGCATTGTACTTGTTTTTCGGCTGCATTACTCCGAAATAAAGGTTTGGTCTGTCAAAGCCTGTTGTCTTTACAAACGGAGAGTTAAGACCTAACATTCTGATAATGTCATCTCTGACAGAAACGGTCGCTGTAGCCGTGAATGCCGAAACTATCGGTCTGTAGCCGAGCTGTCCCAGAAATTCGGGAATACGCATATACGAGGGGCGGAAGTCCTGCCCCCATTGTGATACGCAGTGCGCCTCATCAACTGTCACCATTGAGACCCTCACCTGCGAGCACAGCCCTAAAAAGCTCTCGGTTGTGAGCCTTTCGGGAGCAACATAAATCACCTTGTAAGCTCCCCTCTTAGCGTTTTGAAGGGCCCTCATATACTGCTCCGAGGTCAGCGACGAGTTAAGATAGGCACAGGGCACTCCTGCCTGAACAAGAGCCGTGACCTGATCCTTCATCAGAGATATCAGCGGAGATACAACTATAGTTATCCCGTCAAGCATAAGTGCAGGCACCTGATAGCAAATCGACTTACCTGCCCCTGTAGGCATTATGCCCAGCACGTCCTGCCCCGACAGGATAGCGTCAATAAGCTCCGCCTGACCTTCCTTGAAATCGGCGTGCCCGAAGTATTCTCTAAGTATCTCTGTTTTCTCCATTGTCCTACGTCCTTATATCAGTTTTTACGTGTCATCCCTTAGCGATGAACCAGCTTTTGCCGCTATGGACATCGGCGGTCATTGGAACTGCGAGCTTCACTGCATTCTCCATTTCCTCTTTAAGAAGCTTTTCTGCCTTTTCTCTATCTGCTTCCTTTACCTCAAGGATAAGCTCATCGTGTACCTGCAAAATGAGCCTGCCGTCGAGTTTTTCCTTCTTTATACGCTCATAAACCTTAACCATAGCTATCTTGATTATATCCGCAGCAGCGCCCTGAATAGGGGCATTCATAGCGGCTCTTTTTCCGAAAGCCTGCATAACCTTATTTGAGGCTTTAAGCTCGGGGATATATCTTCTTCTTCCAAAGATAGTGCTGACATAGCCGTTTTTTATGCCGTCCTCGACAGTCTTATCCATAAAGGCTGAGACCTTCGGGAAATTGTCGAGGTAATTTTTTATATACTGCTTTGCCTCATTGACCGATACACCTATATCCTTTGAGAGCGAGAACGCACCTATGCCGTAAATTATACCGAAGTTTACCGCCTTTGCGGCACTTCTCATTTCAGGCTGAACGAAGTCCTCGGGAATGTCGAATACCGATGCCGCAGTAGATGTGTGAATATCCTTGCCTGAAAGGAAGGCTTCCTGCATATTTTCGTCACCGCAGACGCTTGCAAGAACTCTCAGCTCGATCTGGCTGTAGTCGGCATCAACGAGGGTGTAGCCGTCTTCGGAGATAAAAAACTTACGCATATTTCTGCCTATTTCTTTTCTGACGGGTATATTCTGCATATTGGGCTCTGTAGAGGATATACGTCCGGTGCGTGTTTCGGTCTGCTTGAAAACAGAGTGAACTCTGCCGTCCTCACCGATAAGCTTCAAAAGCCCGTCTACATAGGTTGAATTAAGCTTTGTAAGCGTTCTGTACTCCAGTATCAGAGGGATTATCGGGTGCTTGTCGATAAGGCTTTCAAGCACCTCTGCATTAGTGGAGTAGCCCGACTTTGTTTTCTTCTTTACAGGCAGTCCAAGTTCTTCAAATAGGATAACTCCCAGCTGCTTTGTCGATGCGATATTAAATTCTTTCCCTGCATAGTCATATATCTCACGGGTGAGCTCATCTATCTTGATTTTAAGGTCATCGCCGAATTTCCTGATACCCTCGGCATCAGCCCTGACACCGTAATGCTCCATTGAAGCCAGCACCTCGCACAGAGGAAGCTCAATCTCTTCATAGAGTTTTTTCATATCGGTCAGTTCGAGCTCCTTTTCAAGTCTCTCACAGAGAGCAGGCAGGCTTGCAAGGTCAGAGAAGTCTCCCATATCGGAGCGATACATACATCTGTATGCGGAGCAAAGATTTTCGGCAGTATACTCACTTGACTGCGAATTGAGCAGATAGCCTGCAAGGTCGCAGACAAAGCGGAGGTTTTTAAGCTCTGACCCGTTATCAAAAGCGTACTTGTGAACGCTCTTTGCTTCAAAGCAGGATTTCGGCGCAGCTGATGAAAGGAACGAAAGGATAAGACCCTTGTCCTCGGCAGTGTATATCTTTTCTCCTTTCAGCACCGCAAGCTTTCCGCCCGCAAGCTCAAAACAGCAAGGCTCATCGGTTATGTCATCGGCTGTAAGCTCAGTAACTTCTATCTTCGGCATATCGGAGAGCTTCAGCTTCTTTTCCTCAACATCTCCCGAGGGTACAGGCACTCCGCCTGCAAGACCCAGCCTCTCACGCATTTTGAGCATTTCAAGGTCACTTAAAAGCTGTGAAGCCTTAGCTTCATTCTTCTCAGCCGACATATAGTAGTCAAGGTCGGTATTTATGGGGGCTTCAAGGCTTATTTCAGCAAGGAAACGGCTGTCGTAGGCAGCAGCCTTGCCGTTTTCAATTTTTGTTCTCACCGAGGGTGTAAGCTTTATATCTGCAAGCTTTTCATACAGACCGTCAACGCTTCCGCACTCCTGAATGAGAGCAAGGGCTGTCTTCTCGCCTATGCCCTTGATACCGCTGATATTGTCCGAGGTATCTCCCATAAGAGCCTTGACCTCTATCATCTGGCGGGGTGATACTCCATACTCGGTTTTAATGCGCTCGGGAGTGTATACCTTTGTTTCCTTAGTGCCTGCAAGCCTGACCGTTACTTTATCTGTCACAAGCTGAAAGCTGTCACGGTCTCCCGTTAGGATAATGCACTCGTTTCCCGATAGCTCAGCCGCATGAGAAAGCGTGCCGATTATATCGTCAGCCTCATAGCCCTCGCACTCTATCCGCCTTACTCCGAGGTATTCCAAAAGCTCCTTGATAACAGGCATCTGCTGAGCAAGCTCCTCGGGCATACCCTTGCGGTTTGCCTTGTAGGAAGCGTTCGCCTTGTGGCGGAAGGTCGGCGCTTTAAGGTCGAATGCAACCGCAGTGCAGTCGGGCTTTACTTCCGAGAGCTCCTTCAGCCATATATTCAGAAAGCCTGTCAGTGCATTTGTAAACTGTCCCTTTGAATTTGACAGAGCCTTTATTCCGTAAAAGGCACGGTTCATTATGCTGTTTCCGTCTATTACAAGTATTTTCATTTAGTACCTCCTCTGTGCTTTTAAAATGCCCTGCTGACACAGCTCTTAAACAATAAGCGGCTGTATTCAAGGCAGCTTATCGGGGGATGCCCCTTTTTTCAAGAGGTTATCCCCCGATACAAATTAATCTTCACCGAGTTTAAGTGCCTGACTGATCTTGATCTTCTTTATCAGTCTGCCGAGAATTACGAATGCCGACAAAAGCATTGCTCCGATTATAATATAAAGCTTGATATAATCTCCTCTGTCGGGGAGAACAACAAATTCGGGCACTGACTTAGCTGCATCAAATATGCTCTGGAACAGCGGAACAAACAGGTCGCTCGTAACTCCGCCTATGAACATTGCCGTAAATATCGCAACTCCTGATACAAGCACCTGCTCATAAACTATCATTGCGATTATCTCTCTGAACTTCATACCCATAGCCCTAAGTATTCCGAACTGCAGCGTTCTGCTCTTGATAGAGAGTATCCAGTAAATCAGAAAACCGATAATGCACATTATCATAATAATGATAAAGCCGAGAGTAAGTGCTCCGTTCATGCCCTGAAGCATAGGGTCATTCTTCTTCTCAATTATCTGCTGGCTTCTTGCCTGAATGTCGGTAAGCTCTATCTTAGCATCATCAACCGACTTGTAGAAATCATTGATAGAGGCGTCATCCTCAAGCTTAAACCACACCTGATAGGGCTCAACGTTCGTAACTACCCTGACATAGTCAAAGTTCATTATCGCAAAGTCCATGTAGCTGCCGTCTTTGGTGGTCTTGTACGGGCTGAGCCCCGGCCAGTAATCCACAAAGGCGAGGACAGTAACATCAAAGTCATCATTACCGCCCCATGTGCAGGTAACTGTATCTCCGAGCGAAAGCCCGTAATCCTTAAAGCTTGACGAGAGGATAACTCCCGGGGTGTACTCAGCGAGAGCATTCAGGTAGTTGTTTATCTGAACGGGCAGAAGCCTGTCCTCAAAGCGTATTACCTCGGAGAACTCATGCGGAACGACCGTCATAAGCTGTACCTTACTGCTTGTGTTGCCGGTCTTTGTCTTTTCAAGGTCCTGATCGAGATAATAGTCACGGGAGCGTTTGTTATCATTATCCTCATCGGAAGCCTTGGTTGTAACGTTCATTTTCGATGAGGTGATCTTAACTCCGTCTTTTCGGAACACTCTTGCAGTTTTCTCAACTCCTGCGAGCTTTTCAAATCTTTCAAATGCAGGCTCAACGTATGAGATGACAGTTTCAGTGTCTTCCTCCTCTTCCTCCTCCTGAGCAGGTGCTTGCGCCATCTGTGCCGCACCTGTCGGAGATACGCTCTGCTGAGCCTGTTCTATCTTGCTGCTGTACCACTCCTCCTGAAGGATAGCATCACAGCCTGTTGCATAGGTGACAGTCTCCTCGGCGTTGCGGTTGAGGGCTCTTGCGGTGTTTGCGAAGTAAACTCCGAGCGACACCGTCAGCACCAGAAACAGCATAAGAAAGCGTTCTCTTCCTGTAGCCGAACGGCCTATATTTGTGAGCGAAACATACTGCGCAGGGCTCCATACACGCTTGCCGAGCCTTGCAATTATCCTGATAACATAGGGGTAAATTCTTATAAGGAAAAGACCCAGACCGAGTATAAACGCAGTTGAGGCCACAAACATCAGCGGATTGACCGTTGCGGTAGTGTCTGTTACGCCCTGCTTTATAAGGGTCTCCTGAGTTTTGTTATGGTAGTAGAGCCAGCCTGCCGATCCGCCCACCAGTATAAAGTCAAGGCAGACCTTTTCCCAGAGTGCGTGCTTTTTCTTCTTGGATTTTGACTGCTTGTGCTCAACAATAGTTGTCTTTGTGGCAGGAAAAATCGGAAGCATTGTAGTCACGAAGAACACAGCCACCGCAATTGCCGCATAGACAAATGCCTGCACTGTCAGGTGAACGGGGAGAGACTTTCTGTTTACGAACTCTAAAAATCCGTTTGAAGCACCCAGTATTCTGCAAAGCCCCAGTCCTGCGAACGGTCCTATCACGGCTGTGATAACACCCAGCACCAGCGACTCCATAGCGTAGATACCCATTACCTGAGTACGGCTTGCACCTCTGCTCTTGAATACGGCTATCTCGTTTCTCTCCTGCTCGACATTCAGCTGTGATACCATAAACAGATAGAAAATAATCATCAGTATCACAGGTATCTGCAAAAGCCACAGCACCAGCTGCAGCTGGTCTGCACGCTTGGAGTAATCCTCAAGTATCTCGGTTGCAGGAACGCTGAAGCCGATAGAGTTTTCCTTGAAGTAATTCTTATGGGCTTTAAGCTTCTCAAGTGTGCTGTCGATCTCATTCATGTCCATTGCGGAGTAGTCGATAGCAAAGTTATGAGAGGCATCATTTATGTTCATAACGCCTGTGTCTATGCCCTTGTCATACAGGGTGTCATAGTCCATGAACACATAGGCTGTGTACTCGGAATCAAGGCCCTCAGCCCAATATATGTCGTTCGGGTCTTTTACATCAAAGGTGCCGACTATCTCTATCTTAGCAGAGCCTGCCTCCTCATGGAACACATCTCCGACCTCATAGACAGAGCCTACTGCAAGCTCGGTAGTTTTGAGCGACTTCTCAGTTGCGATGCACTCAAACACACCGTCATCACGCTGACCTGCCTCTGCCATTCTGCCCTGCTTTATAGAGATATGGTCAGCGATACTGCTCATACCTGCGATAGTAAACCTAGCCTGAGGATTGCCTGCCGTTACCTCCATAGACTTAACATACATATACTCGCCCGAGATCACCTTTTTCTCGGCAGAGCTGTCAAGCCCGAGCTCTGAGAACTTCTTTTCAGCCTTTTCATTGTAGCTGTCGATTATCTCCTTCTGGGCAGAGGGTGTAATATCCATTTTGAGCCTGTAGCTCGTGTTGTAAGCGCCCGGATATATCTCGTACTCCTTCTGGAACGATTCCATATCCTTTACAAGCATTCTCTGCAGTGACGCATTCATATATATCGGCACTGTACTCATCATAGCCGATGCCATTATAAAACCAATCAGAAGGCAGAACACCATCCATTTGGTGTTGCGCATCTTTCTGAACAATAAAGTAAACATGGAAAGTCCTTTCGCTCGTTATCTGATGATTATCTCGTCGCCCTCACTGAGCCCCGATACTATTTCGCTCTGTGAGCCTGTAGAAAGTCCTACCTCAACGGGAACTGCAGTTTTTTCACCGTCTTTGAGGACATAAACCACCTGTTCACCGTCAACCTTCTTAATAAGGTTGTTCGAGATAACTATAGCGTCCTGAACGCTCTCAAGAACGAGCACCGTATCAGCAAGCTGTCCGACCGCATCGGCAGGCGGAGTGTCCTTAAAGCGGACGTAAACTGTCTCGGCTTCGTAGGCTATGCCTGTCTCATCGACTGCATTGTGGTCATCCTTCTGCTCTGCCTGATACTCAACGAGCGCCTCAGGGGTCATAAACACAACACCGTCATAGTAGTCATCATTTATCCTTATCTGGAGCTCCATATCCATTTTGAACTGTGAAAGCTCCGAGGGCTTGATAGCTATGTACAGAGCGCTCGTATCAATAACGGTTGCTACCACCTGACCCGAGCTTACATTGTCGCCTGCTCTTATGTCGGAAATGCTTGAAACTATTCCGTCTATCGGAGAGACAAGCTCCGAGCCTTCCTTCTGAGCCTGAAGCTTTGCAAGCTCCTTTTCGACGAGCTGCTGGTCAACGTAGGCAGAATCTATCTGAGCCTGAGTTCCGCCGCCCTCATATATCATCTGAACATTCAGCTTGGCTTTCTCAACATACAGCTCCTTCTGTTCTATCTGGAAGTCAAGGTCTGCTGTGTCAAGGTCGCAGATAACGTCGCCCTCGCTGACTTCATCGCCTGCACGGACGTAGAACTTTGAGATAACACCGCTTTGCTTCTCATACGAAAGCGGGTACTGCCTTTCAGCCGTGACAGTTCCTGTTGTGACGATCTTTTTCTCAAGGTCTCTTTTCTTGGCGGTGACAGTTGTATAGCTTACATCACTTGCCTTGACCTCGGGTGCTTCGAGTATCTCCTCCTCATCGGGCAGCAGATAGCAGCCTGAAGCGCATATTCCTACAGCAGCACAGAGAGCGCCTGCTGATATTCTTTTCAGTAATCCTTTTATGTCCATAGTGAGCGATCCTTTCGCATGGGTCGAAAATTCTCCTCAGGGAAGCGCCCCGAGTGTGCTGATAATATATCACTTTATTATACCAAATTTCCAACTTTTTTTCTATAGCATATCAGCCAAAATTACAGACATTTTTCTGTAGGAACTGCCAAAAAAGAGCTCCGCCGAAGCAGAGCTCTCAAAAACATCAGTAATTATACTGTGAGGTAATGCCAAGATATTCTTCTAAGCAAAGGCCGCTGTCATAGACCTTCTTGGCTAAGTCCTTGCCGAGGTACCTTACGTGCCATGACTCATACTTGTAGCCCGTGATGTTCTGCTTGCCCTGCGGATAGCGGATAATGAAGCCGTATTTCCAGCAGTTATTTGCTATCCAGCGAGCTTCTCGTGTGTTGTCAAACCAGCTGCTTGCGTAGTTAAGGTCCATTGCAAGACCTGTCTGATGCTCACTGTGGCCTGCCCTTGCAGAATAGGTATCAGCGGCAGCCTTGCCGTCACGGTTCACATAGCTCTGGTAGAGCCACCTCTGCGTGTCATACGAACGGAAGCCCGAGCATATCCAAAGGCTTATACCGTCTCTTGAAGCGGCATTTCTCATCTCAGTGAACGCATTATAGGTCTCCGAGGTCAATCCGCCCGGGTTATATGAAGCAGGCAGAGCATAAGTCTTGTTGGCAATGAGTATGCCGTTTACATAGGTAACACCGTTTTTAGTGGTGATAGTGTTCTTAGCAGTCTTTACCTGAACTATATTCGACAGCCAGCCCAGATGCTCCTTGTTGTAGTCATCAAGCTTGCAGGCACGGATAACGAACTTATAAGCCGTGTTATTGTCAAGACCTGTCACCGTATAGGAGTTTGCGGTCGGCTTTGCTATTCTGACCCACTTGCCGTTTTTCATCTGATAAACTATGTACTGCGAGCAGGAGGTTCTGTTCCAGCTGAGCGTTATCGAATTGTAGGTCGATTTCGACGCTTTCAGTCCCGAGACCGTTGCAGGGCAGGTGGCTGTTTTAAGCTGGTCGGAAGCAGGACCGTAAACGTATCTGCCGTCAGAGGTTTTATAGTAAGCCTTAACAATAAAGTGCCTTCTGTAAGAGGGCGGCTGACCCGTAACTGTGCAGGTAGTGCCTGCGGTCTTTGCGACCTCTCTGTAGCCCTCGGTATACTTGAGGAAAACTCCATATCCGTCAGCATACTTGACAGGGCTCCAGTTCAGCTTTACGGAGGTGTCTTTGGTCTCGGCCGCTTTCAGACCTGTTACCTTTGAAAGCTCAGGTGTAAACTCGCAGACGATCTCAGTGGTTTCGCCGTAGAAGTACTTGCCTTTATTGTCACAGCCGAACGGTGTTATGGAAAACCTTGAAACATCAGGTGCAACATTAGTGTATGCAGTACTGTATTTTCTTACGATCTGTTTTTTCTTTGTCCACTTGCCGCCGCTGTACATCATAACATTACAGCCGAGGTAGTCTCCCTGATCCCATTTCAGAGTGACTGTATTGCCCGAGCGTTCCGCCCTGAACCCTGTCACCGCAGAAAGCTCAGTGCTGTCAGCGCTTGCATAAATCACAGCCGACTGCGTATTCTGTTCCCGAGCACCAAGCCAGGCACCCGAGCACATAAGCAGACTCACAGCCATAGCAGACACAGCCAACATTTTCAGCGGTGTTTTTATCATACCTTTCATATTATCACTCCTCTCAGAGCTTGTCCGTACATCTATACATATATATTATAGCATAAACAGGGCGTTTTGTAAAGTCATTATTTGTACTTTTTAACGACAGCAAGCAACAAAAGACCACTCCGAAACTACGGAGCGGTCTTTGCAGATGTAATTATTAATCAGCCTTAGGGCCTGCCTCAACGATTGCCTTGTCCATATCAGGATACTTCTTAGCAAAGTTGTCCTGGAACATCTTAGCAAGCTTGTTAGCCTGTGCATCGTAAGCAGCCTTGTCAGCCCATGTATCACGAGGATTGAGGATCTCAGCAGGTACATCGGACTCAGGAATTGCCTGAGGGATCTCAAGGTTGAATCTGTCATCGTGAACGAACTGAACATTGTTCTTATCAAAAGCATCGTTCAGAGCTGCTGTTACCATAGCTCTTGTGAACTTCAGCTTCATTCTTGTACCAGTGCCGTAAGGACCACCTGTCCAGCCTGTGTTTACAAGGTAAACCTTGGTGTTGTACTTCTCGATCTTCTCACCGAGCATCTCAGCATACTTCTCAGCAGGCAACGGCATGAAGGGCTCTCCGAACAGTGTAGAGAAAGTAGGTGTAGGCTCTGTGATACCGATCTCGGTACCTGCTACCTTAGAGGTAAAGCCTGTAACAAACTGATACATAGCAGCTTCCTTTGTAAGACGGCTGATAGGAGGCAGAACGCCGAAGGAGTCAGCTGTCAGGAAGATGATAACGGTAGGGATACCGCCAACGCTCGGAACTGCTGCGTTAGGAATGTACTCGATAGGATAGCCTACTCTTGTGTTCTCAGCAAGGGTAGCATCGTCATAGTCAGGCTTTCTGGTATCAGGGTCGATAACAACGTTCTCAACCAGTGAACCGAACTTGATAGCATTGTAGATCTCGGGCTCGCCCTCAGCGCTGAGGTTGATGCACTTAGCATAGCAGCCGCCCTCGATGTTGAATACGCCGTTCTCAGACCAGCCGTGCTCGTCATCACCGATGAGCAGTCTGTTAGGATCAGCGGAAAGTGTTGTCTTACCTGTTCCGGAAAGACCGAAGAATACTGCTGTATCCTTAGTAACAGGGTCTGCATTTGAAGAGGAGTGCATAGGAAGAACACCCTCGAAAGGCAGATAGTAGTTCATTGTGGAGAATACAGTCTTCTTGATCTCGCCCGAGTAGCCCGAACCGCAGATAACTGCGCACTTGGTCTCGTAGTCAAGAAGGATAGCAGCCTCAGAACGTGTTCCGTCAACCTCGGGAACGCACTTGAAGCCGGGAGCAGCGATAATAGTGAAGAATGGATCACCGAAATCAGCAAGCTGCTCCTCAGTAGGTCTGATAAGCAGGTCTCTGATAAAGAGATTCTGGCTTGCGAGCTCATTTACAATTCTGAACTTCTTTGTGTACTTGGGGTCTGCACCTGCAAAGCCGTCGAACACATAGATGTCTCTGTTCTGGAGATAAGCGATAACCTTAGCCTTGATAGCCTCAAACTTCTCTCTTGTGATCGGGAAGTTTACATCTCCCCAGTTTACGTTCTTATGAGCCTCACCGTCATCAACGATGAACTTATCCTTAGCGGAACGGCCTGTATACTTACCTGTCTTTACAACAAGAGCGCCTGTGTCGCTGAGCTGTCCCTCGCCCTTGATGATAGCGTGCTCAGTCAGCACTGCGGGTGAAAGGTTGCGGTAAACAGCCTTAGGATTGGTGATACCGATTTTTTCGATTCCATAGGTTTCCATTACGAATGTCCTCCTTAAAAAGATTTATGGATCGGAGTCTGCAAAATGCAAAACTCCCACAATATTATTATAACAGACTTTAAGATAATGTCAATAGAGTTCAAAAAGTACAGTTAAAAAATTAACAAATCAGAGTTTTGTCTCAACGAAGATATCGTAGATAGCCTTCATAGCCTTCTCGAAGTCGTCTTCGCTTACGCCTATGATGATGTTAAGCTCACTCGAGCCCTGATCTATCATCTTTACATTTACATGAGCGTGAGCCAGTGCCGAGAATATTCTGCCTGCTGTACCGCGGTTGGACTTCATCGCACGGCCGACTACTGCGATAAGAGCAAGGTCGGTCTCAATGTCGATAACATCGGGGAAGCAGTTTCTGTGAAGGCCCGAAAGTATCTCCTGCTCCTTGGGAGCGAACTCCTGCTGATGAACAACGATAGACATAGTGTCGATACCCGAAGGCATATGCTCAAAGCAGATGCCGTTTTTCTCAAACACCTCGAGCACTCTTCTGCCGAAGCCTATCTCGGCATTCATCATATCCTTCTCGATATTGACTACTGTAAAGCCCTTCTTTCCTGCGATACCTGTAATGGTATACTCGGGCTTCTGCGAGGTGGACTCAACGATCATTGTGCCCTCATCGTCAGGCTTGTTTGTGTTCTTGATGTTTATCGGAATGCCTGCTTTTCTTACAGGGAAGATAGCGTCCTCGTGAAGAACCGTAGCACCCATATATGAAAGCTCACGAAGCTCCTTATAGGTGATAGTCTTGATAGGAGCAGGGTCTTTAACTATTCTCGGGTCGCAGGTAAGGAAGCCCGAAACGTCGGTCCAGTTCTCATAGATGTCAGCGCCTACTGCTGCCGCAACAATAGAGCCTGTAACATCGGAGCCGCCTCTTGAGAAGGTCTTGATAGTGTCATTGGGCATTGAGCCGTAGAAGCCGGGAACCACTGCATTTTCAAGGTTTGCAAGTCTCTCTGAGAGAACCTTTCCTGTCTTCTTTGCATCGAACTGGCCTGCATCGTTGAAGAAGATGACCTCACCTGCGTCAACGAAGTTATATCCCAGATAATTTGCAAGCACCATACCGTTAAGGTACTCACCTCTGGAAGCAGCATAATCTCTTCCTGCCTTGCCTATAAAGCAGGCCTTAACGACCTCGAACTCCTTCTCCAGAGAGAAGTCAAGGCCGAGCTCGGAAATGATCTCATTATATCTCTGCTTGATCTGCTCGAACTGCTTGTCAAAATCCTTGCCCTTTACTGCGAGATCATAGCAGCTGTAAAGCATATCTGTAACCTTTGTGTCCTCGGAAAATCTCTTTCCGGGAGCAGATGGCACAACAAACCTTCTTGCGCCGTCAGCGGTGATGATATCCTTTACCTTTTTGAACTGCTCGGCACTGGCGAGAGAGCTTCCGCCGAACTTTACTACCTTTGCCATTAAAAATCAACCCTTTACTATAAAATGTTTTCGGATAATTAGTCACATATAATAGTATACAAAATTATTCCACTTACGTCAATATACAAAAAAGACAATGTTTGTCGGATTTTTACTGTCCTTTTGTGAAAAACGCTTGTATTTGTACGGCGTACAGGTTGTATTTCTGTGAAGCCTTTCACAGTGAAGAAGCGCCTTTCATATAATGATAAGGGAGCTTCTTTCCCTTTGGCTGAATAGAAATTACAAACCTGTCAATTATATAAACAGAAACCCAAAAGATAGGAGTGTATCGCTTTGAACGTACACAGAGGCGACATATATTACGCTGACCTGAGCCCCGTGGTCGGGTCGGAGCAGGGAGGGCTCAGGCCTGTCCTTATAGTGCAGAACGATGTCGGCAACCGCCATTCACCGACAGTGATAGCGGCGGCAATAACCAGCCGTCACGATAAGGCAAGACTGCCCACGCACATAGAGGTCGAGGCAGGCGAAAGCGGTCTTGCGAGGGACTCGGTAGTGCTGCTGGAGCAGATCCGTACATTAGACAAACGCAGACTGCGTGAAAAAATGGGCTCGCTTGATGACCGCTCGATGTCGGCGGTAGATTCGGCGATCTCGATAAGCTTCGGCCTTAACTAAAAAACCGACCGTTCACCTGCGGAACGGTCGGTCTGATCTTATTTCTCAAAAAATCCGTTTTCACTGTATTCTGTCCATTTGAGATACATTTCCATATAGTTTTCTTTTATGAACGCCTGTATCTTAGACAGTTCTCTGTCATTAAGTCTTCCCTTGTTCTGAACGACGGTCTCACCGCTGCTTTTTACAAAAAACTTTGCCGAGCCCGACTCTGTAAGCTTATTATCACTTGCATGAACGTGCATTGCCTCAACTATACAATGCGAGGTAAAATACAGATAATATCCGCAGACCTTGAATTCATAGTACTTTGGCATACTCAATCCTCCAGAAAGGCTTTGTTCCTTTTATAATAGTTCATAACGATATCGAGCTCAATATCATCCATACTGGTTTCAATAACTTCGTTATTCTTACCTATCACAGCTGCTGAGCCAACAGCGTTAAGATTGAGCACACGCACATTATCATCGGATCTTGTAAACGCATAGCCATTGACTATCATATCCGCAGATTCTGCTATTATTTTCGGGTCAGTCATAAACTATCATCACCTTTCTGATGGGCTTCAGGAATTCGGCGGCATCAAAATACAGGTTTTCAAGTATCGGTACAAGGTCAATATATTCTTCGACCTCTTTGCCGTTATACCTTGCCATTGTAACAATGTAGCCGTTATCCCATTCTTTTATTTGCGTGTACCTTTCAAGCTTGGGTGATGTTTTGAAGCGGATATTCACATTTCCGAATGTAAATGATGTAAGGTCGCCCTTGCTGGAAAGTATAGCCTGATCGTTCATTTCAGCCGCCTCCTTTCTGATCTGATTATACCACAGATACGCATAAAAGTCAATCAAAAAACCGACCGTTCCCCTGCGGAGCGGTCGGTCTATTTCAGAGGAGATTTATGTGTTTTCAGCCCTGCAAGGTAGTCGAGCGAAACGTTATAGTGCTTAGCAAGCACAATGAACAAATGCATAGGCATTTCACGCTTGCCCGATTCGTAGAGCTGGTATTGCTGTCGGGTTATATTAAGCAGATCTGCTACCTGCTGCTGTGACAGGTCATTATCTTCACGTACATCACGAATCCTTTGATAATAGTACATAACTTTTCACCTCTGTATTTGTATGTTATGTAGATTTTATCATGTATTCGTTTGAATGCACTTGAAATGCATTTATTTGAGTGCTATAATAATAAAAACAGCATTTGTTTGAATGCAGAAGAGCTGTGGGAGGTTGAAAAGATGTATACAGAAGTTTGGCTAGTTGTTGCTCTTATATGGGGAATAGTTTGGGGTGCTGTGACAAGACAAACCATAATAGATAAGGGATATGACAATGGTGCAGCGTATTTTTTTCTTGGATTCTTTTTGGGTTTGATAGGTTGGATTTATGCATTTTCAAAGCCGGACTTAAAAAAGCAAGTACAAGAAAAAATGATGTATGATTATATTCAAGGAAACAATCAATCAAAACAACCAAGTATGAACAATAATACATCAGAAAATAACAATAGTGGTATTTCATCTGGTAAAGCCAAGGAAGAATTAACAGCTTATAAAAATATGCTTGATGAAGGTCTTATCACCGAGGAAGAATACGAAGCCAAGAAAAAACAAATACTGAACATCTGACAAAAAACGGACGGCATTACGCCGTCCGTTCTGTTTTATCATTATCAGTACGCTTTGCCCCAGAGCACCATTTTCTTGGCAGGCTTTCCGCAGCATACGCATACGTCGGAGATCTCCTCCTGCTCAAACGGCATACACCTTGAGCCTACGCCCGTAAGCTCCTTTACCTTGTCCTCGCAGGCCTCTTCGCCGCACCACATAGCCTTTACAAAGCCGTCGCCCTTTTCTTCAAGAGCCTTGATGATCTCGTCGGTTGTCTTGCAGATGTAGGTCTTGTTCCTGCGGTTCTCGGCAGCCTTTGCGAACATTCCCTCGGGGATAGTCTTATCGAGCAGCTCCTTTATCTTGCCCTCAAATTCGCCGTCAAGTGCTATGAACTGCTTCTCTCCGTTGAAGCGTGCTGCAACTACGCACTGGTTGCTCTCGATGTCCTTAGGGCCTATCTCAATACGGATCGGCACGCCTCTCATCTCGTGCTCGGCAAACTTCCAGCCCGGAGACTGATCTCTGTCATCGACCTTTACCCTTATGCCCAGTGCCGAGAGCTTTTCCTTTATCTCGTTTGCCTTGTCGAGAACACCTTCCTTGAACTGCTGTATCGGAATGATGACTGCCTGAACAGGTGCCACAGCAGGCGGAAGAACAAGTCCGTTGTCGTCGCCGTGTGTCATTATGATAGCACCGATAAGACGAGTGGTAACTCCCCATGAGGTCTGGTGCGGATATTCAAGCTTGTTCTCACGGCTCGTGAACTGTATACCGAAAGCCCTTGCGAACCCGTCGCCAAAGTAGTGCGAGGTGCCTGCCTGCAAAGCCTTGCCGTCGTGCATAAGAGCCTCTATAGCATAGGTGGCCTCAGCGCCTGCGAACTTGTCGGAGTCGGTCTTTCTGCCCTTAACTACAGGCATAGCAAGGTCTTTCTCACAGAAATCGGCATAAACATTGAGCATCTGCTCGGTCTCCTGAATGGCCTCCTCGGCAGTCTCGTGAATGGTGTGACCCTCCTGCCACAGGAACTCACGGGATCTGAGGAACGGTCTTGTGGTCTTCTCCCACCTTACTACAGATACCCACTGATTGTAAAGCTTCGGCAGATCTCTGTAAGAGTGTACGATCTCGGCATAATGCTCGCAGAAAAGCGTTTCGGAGGTAGGTCTTACGCAGAGCCTGTCCTCGAGCTTTTCGCTTCCTCCGTGAGTTACCCATGCAACCTCGGGAGCAAAACCCTCAACGTGGTCTTTCTCCTTCTGGAGAAGGCTCTCGGGGATAAACATCGGCATACACACATTCTCATGTCCCAGTGCCTTGAACCTGCTGTCAAGGTTCTTCTGTATATTCTCCCAGATAGCGTAGCCGTAAGGCCTTATTACCATACAGCCCTTTACACTTGTGTAGGACACAAGCTCTGCCTTCATGCAGATGTCAGTGTACCACTTTGCGAAATCCTCGTCCATTGAGGTTATCGCATCAACCATTTTTTTGTTTTTTGCCATGCTTGAAATCAACTCCATAAATATCTTCGTTATATATTTTATAATTAGGATCGAAGCCTTCGGGTGTTTCCTGCTTCCCGTAGGGATCCTTGACCTCATATTTCTCGGGCGAGGTGTATTTCTCCTCAGCCTGACGGTTTCGCTCGGCTATCCTCGGATTTTTCTTCTCGATAAACTTAGCTATCCTCGGCGTAACAAGGCAGGCAAGCACTATCAGCGCCATTATTATTGCAAAGCTCAGCCCGAAATCAGCGAACTTACCCAGCAGCTCCTTGTTCATTTTACCGCCTCCCGAACAAACACATATACCATTATAACACAGTTTTTCAAAAAGTGCAAGTGCAAAAGCGCAATTTCGGGAGTTCTCTTTGCTGTTTTTCGACCCTCTCGGAGCCCTGTAATTGAGCATTTTGATGAATTGGTATAAAAATCAAGTCAAAGCCTTGACAAACAGAGATAAAGGGTGTAAAATTATAGTCAGTTAGTGGGATAAAACCCCGTTTGAAAGGAGAAGATGGAAAATGAAGAAAATAGCAAGCTTTGCAGCAGCAATCGTTCTTGCTGCAATGACAACAAGCGTTTCAGCCTTTGCAGCTGATTCTGTCTCGGTTAATGTAACTATCAATGCAGGTAAAGACAGCATTATGCTTATTCGTGAAAATATCGATGTAACTGATATCGACAGCGACGGAAAGCTCACAATAAACGATGCTCTTTACTGTGCTCACGAGAATGGCTTTGAAGGCGGTGCAGCAGCAGGCTACAAGTCCGAGAAAAGCCAGTGGGGACTGTCGCTTCAGAAGCTCTGGGGAATAGAGAACGGCGGCAGCTACGGCTACTATGTAAATGACGGTATGGCTATGAGCCTTGAAGACGAGCTCAAAGACGGCGATGAGTTATACGCTTATGTTTACTCTGACACTAAGACCTTTAAGGACACCTACAGCTATTTCGATGTCAAGGACGCCACAGTAGATCAGGGCAAGAGCATTGATTTCACACTCTCAAAGATCGCCTTTGACGCAAACTATCAGCCTGTAGTTCAGCCTGTTGAGGGTGCGGTTATCTCACTGAACGGTGTAAAAACAGATTACGTTACCGATAAGGACGGAAAGGCAACTGTAAAATTTGCTGAGTCGGGCGACTATGTAGTAACAGCACAGTCTGAGAGCGAGCTTCTTGCTTCACCTGTTGCAGTTATCGTAGTTGACCCTGTTACCCCTGATACATCTGACTCTCAGCCCGAGACCGACAGTTCAAAAGCTTCCGAGGACAGCAGCAAGAACACCTCCGAGAGCAGCGCAGACAGCTCCAAGGCTGACACATCTGAGAGCAAGTCCGACAGCTCAAAGGCAGCTGACAGCAGCAAGGCAGCAGCGGCTGACAACAAGGGCGGCACAAACAACGCTGCGGGCACAGCAGCAGGCGGCGGAAGCGACGCAAACACTGCAAACGCACAGACAGGCAGCAGCCCTGTCGGTCTTATGATCGCAGGCACAGCAGCTCTTGCGGCAGCAGCAGTAATCGCTCATAAGAAGAATGATAAGTAAGATCACGGCGGTACTATCCGCTTTGACGGCAATAGTTATCACAGTCGGGAGTTTCGCACTCCCGACTTTTGCTAATGAGGACATTTCGCAGACGGTCGGCAGCATACTTGAATACAGGTTCGGGGGCTCGGACAGCGAGACCCTGCAGAAAGCCGCAGATACAGACCTTCCCAAGGGTGCAGGCACAGACTCCGAATGGTACGCCATGAGCCTTTCGCAGTACTGCGATATTGACCTCTCTGCATATTCAGAGGCTTTGGAAAAATACCTCTCTGAGAATGAAGTCCCCTCTGCAACCACAAGGGAGAAGTATGCTTTAGCCCTCATAGCGGCAGGCAAGGACAGCCCATATATCACCGAAGCGCTCTCCACCTCGGTCGGGGAACAGGGCATAATGAGCTATGTGTTCGGCCTGCATATTCTAAATAACGGCTTCACGGCTGAGGGCGTAACTGCCGACAGTGTAGCTGCCGAGATACTGTCTATGCAGCTATCGGACGGCGGCTGGGCAGTAATGGGCGAATTCGGAGACATTGACGTTACCGCTATGACCTTGCAGGCATTAGCGCCCCTTTGCGATGACAATTCCGAGGTTAATTCAGCCTGCGAAAAGGCTATCGGATTTCTCTCTGAAAGGCAGCTTGACAGCGGCGGCTTTATGAGCATGGGAGCAGAAAACTCCGAGAGCTGTTCTCAGGTTATCTGCGCTTTATCTGCCCTCGGGATCGACTGCACCACAGACGAGCGCTTCATCAGGAACGGCAAAAGCCCGATAGATGCACTCCTCTCCTACAAAGCCGATGACGGCTCATTCAGCCACATAGCAGGCAAGGAAGCTAACGAGACCGCCACAGTTGAGGCTTTTTACTCACTGGTGTCATACCTCAGAATGAAAAACGGAAACACTCCGCTCTATGTGTTTGACAGCGTTCAGGAAAGCCCATCTCCGAAGCCTGCCGAGAGTAGTTCTAAGACTGAAAGCAGAACTGTTTCGGAGAGCACCTCAGAAGCAGACAGCAAGGCCGAAAAGGACAGCATCGGCTACAAGCCCATAGCAATAGGCGCAGTGCTCCTTGTGTGTATAGGCGTAGTCATTATTCTGCTGGTGCTGAAAAAGAAAAGCCCTAAGAACTTTGTTTTCATCGCACTTATCGCAGGAGGGCTTTGTGCGGTAATTGCCTTTACCGACATTAAGACCGAGAAGGAATACTACTCGGAAAGCTCCTCAAAAACCGCTGCCGTGACGGGCGCTGTTACAATTTCTATCCGCTGTGACACTATAGCAGGCGAGGGCGGAAAAGTCCCCGATGACGGAACGATCCTTGCAAAGACCGACTGTGAGCTTCACAAGGGCGAGAGCGTATATGACATTCTGCTTTCAGTCTGCAAGGAGAATAACATCAGGCTTGATACAAAGGGTGCTAAGAACATATACATTTCGGGTATCGGGCAGATATACGAATTTGATTTCGGGGAGCTTTCGGGCTGGGTATACCATGTCAACGGAGTAAGTGCTTCTGTAGGGTGCTCATCATACGAGCTGAAAGACGGCGACAGCATTGAATGGCTATACACACGCAACATTGAGAAAGACCTTTGATGATAGGTGATCGGGGAATATGCACAGCCGTCTGCAAGACTGAGGGCTAATCTCCGCACTATCTTGCTCCGCATTCAAGGCAGGAGAAATAATGATTATAAGGAAATTAAAAAATGAGAAAACTATCCGAGCTTGACGCTCTGAGCGTAACGATGTACTTTATATGCGTAACACTGATACCGATGACGGCACCTCACCCGTGGATAACGGCGGTGTCTCTGGTCGGGTCGGCGGTGTTTGTCACGCTCAGAGACCCAAGAGGTTCGGTGAAGGTTCATTTGTATTCACTGCTCCTTTTTGCAGTGCTGACGCTCGTAAACCCGATTATTTCCCATAAGGGCGAAACTATCCTCTTCATGATAAATGACAGCCCCGTAACACTGGAATCCTTTCTCTACGGGCTGAACTCTGCGGCGGCACTGTGCTCGGTGGTGTACTGGTTCTACAGCTTCTCGAAGATAATGGACAGTGAAAAAACGCTCAGAGTGTTCGGAAAGCTTTCACCAAGGGCGGCGCTCGTAATGTCCTCGGCTCTCAGATATATTCCTATGATACGCTCTCAGTACCGAAAGACCAAAACAGCCCAGAAGGCGACAGGTCTTTATAAAGACGGCAATATCATTGACCTGATACACGCCAATATGAGAGTGATTTCCTCAGTGATCTCATGGGCTCTGGAAAACGGTATAGTCACTGCCGACAGCATGGCGGCAAGGGGCTGCGGAAGTGCCAAGCGCACAGCCTTTACCTCAGCACGCTTCGGAAGACGTGATGTGCTCCTCTGCCTGATAACGGTGCTGCTTTCGGCACTGTGCTGGGCTGCGGCAGGCTTCGATAAGCTCGATACAGCTTTCTATCCCGAGGTCAGAATGTCTGAAAGCTCTGCCCTCGGAGCACTGGGAATAACAGCATATACTTTGCTGGCGGCTGTGCCGTCAGTTACGGAAACGGTGGTGAATGTCAGATGGCGCTTCTTAGTGTCGAAGGCCTGAGCTTTAAGTACCCTCTGTGCGCTGAGCCTGCGGTCAGTGATATTTCGTTTGAACTCGGCGAGGGCGAGGTGCTGCTCGTATGCGGTGCGGGCGGAAGCGGAAAGTCTACCTTGCTGCGCTGTCTGAAAAGAGAGGTCATTCCAAACGGTGAGCTTTCGGGCAAAGTTATGATAGACGGCAAAGACACTTCCCTTCTCGGTGTGAAAGAAAGTGCCTGCCTTGCAGGCTTTGTAACTCAGGACTGCGAGCAGCAGATAGTTACCGACAAAGTCTGGCATGAGCTTGCCTTCGGGCTTGAAAACCTTGGGCTCGGGCGTGATGAGATAGCCGTCAGGGTGGCAGAAACAGCCGCCTATTTCGGGCTGAACGATAAGCTTCACAGAGACACGGCTACCCTCTCGGGCGGCGAAAAGCAGATGCTTACTCTGGCAGCTGTAATGATAATGGACCCAAGGGTTCTTATCCTTGATGAGCCCTGCTCCCAGCTTGACCCTGTTGCCTCACAGACCTTTACACAGACAGTCGCAAGGCTTGTACGGGAGCGCTCTCTCACTGTCATCATTGCTGAACACAGGCTCGACAATATCCTGCCCTTTGCAGACAAGCTTCTCTGTCTTGACAGCGGCAGACTCCGCTTCTGCGAAACGAGATCAAAAGCTATGGAGCTTATCTCAGATGACGGGAAACTGCTTCGTGCTATGCCTGCTCCCGTGAGGATATTTCACTCCCTTGACGGCAAGGGCAGCTGCCCCTGTGATGTTACCTCTGCAAGGCGCTTTGTGACAGGCACATTCGCAAATGCTGTCAGGTCACTTGACAGACAGGAGCACAATCACTCTGACGTTAAGGCAGTCGGGATAAAGGAGCTTTCCTTCCGCTACAAAAAAGATCAGCCCGACATAATAAAAGACCTTGACCTCACAGTTTACGAGGGCGAAATATTCACCGTCCTCGGAGCGAACGGCTCGGGCAAGACAACTATGCTCTCGCTTATTGCAGGAGCACTGAGGGCAGTTTCGGGAAAAATCACGGTGTTCGGAAAGAAGCTCAGAGACTATAAAAACGGCTCGCTCTATATGGGCACGCTTGCAATGCTGCCTCAGGACGTTACAACGCTGTTCCTCAGGAACTCTGTCCGTGAGGAGCTTGACGATATGCACATTACAGATATACCCTTCGGGCTTGATAAGCTTGCGGACAAGCACCCCTATGACCTTTCAGGCGGAGAGCGTCAGCTTCTGGCGCTTGCAAAGGTGCTCTCCCTGAAGCCAAAGCTTCTGCTGTTAGATGAGCCCACAAAAAGCCTTGATTCACAGTCCCGTGAGCGCCTTATCGGTATACTGAAGGAGCTCAACAGCGAGGGCATGACTATAATTGCAGTAAGCCACGATACGGAGTTCTGTGCGGAGCTCTCACACAGGAGCGCAGTGTTTCTCTCGGGAAGGCTTTCCGAGCCTGCGGATACCGACAGGCTTCTGTCACGAAATTCATTTTTCACAACACCTGCGAGCCTTATCTCCCGCAGACATTTTGACGGTGCAGTTACAGCAGAGCAGGTAACGGAGCTCTGCCGAAAAAACCGAAAGTAAGGAGTGAGCGCAGTGCTTGTTATCAAAGACCTGAGGCTTCGGCTGACAGTGAAATATACCATCGCCTTAGTGCTGATACCTGCACTTGCGGTGGCAGGCTCGGTCGCTTTTGACGAAAAGCGCCACATCATTATATCTCTGGGCATTGCAGTGATGGCTCTGCTCGTGTTCTTCACAGGCTATGAGAAAAAGCAGGTCGGAACAAGAAGAATGGTCATCACAGCGATAATGACAGCGCTTTGCTTTGTGGGTCGCTTCGTACCGGTAATTAAGCCTATGACTGCCCTTCTGATACTTACGGGCGCATACCTCGGCTGTGAGGCAGGCTTCCTGACGGGTGCGCTGACTGCCCTTATCTCGAACTTCTGGTTCGGACAAGGTCCGTGGACAGCCTTTATGATGCTGGCTCTCGGACTGATCGGCTTTGCCTCGGGACTGCTTTCAAAAGCGCTCATAAAAAACAGACCTGCCCTTATAATTTTCGGGGCGGTCTGCGGTGCAGGGTATTCAATGATAATGGATATATGGACAGTTCTATGGTATGCCGAGGGCTTCAGCATAAAGCTTTACCTTGCGGCTCTGGGAACTTCACTGCCGTACCTGCTTAGCTATGTAATCTCAAACGTGGTGTTCCTGATACTGCTGGGAAAGCCCGTCGGTGAAAAGCTTATGAGGATAATAATAAAATACGGTGTGTAGCAGGCATAGTCTGCCGAAATACAAAAAGGCCCCGATGTTTCGGGGCCTTTTGATCTTGTTTTCTAGCTTTGAGGGCTTATCATATCTGCGTCGATAACAACTGCTGTCTTTTTCGAGGAGCTGTCGTCGCCGAATATCTGCTTTCTGAATACAACGAAAACGTCTACCAGAATAACTGCAACTATAAGTATGATAAGAATTATCGGTATCAGCATATTTGTGCTCTTTCCCGGAGTCACATTCTGTTGAGGCATTGGCTGCTGCTGCGGATAAGGCTGCTGCTGCGGCATACCGTTCGGCTGCATACCCTGCGGAGCAGGCTGTCCCTGCATAGGCTGCTGAGGATACTGCTGACCCTGCATCATAGCCTGCTGAGGTGCCTGCTGAGGCATCTGCATCTGCTGCATAGCCTGAGCCTGAAGCTGCTGAGCTCTGAGCTGCTGAGCCTTGATCTGCTTTGCCTTCTGCTCTGCATAAGCAGGATCGATAGAAGGGTCAAGTCCCAGTGCAGTTGTAACCTTAGGCGCATCGGGAACGATAACAGGAACGTCCTCCTTCTTCTCATCATCAGGCTTTTCAGGCTCCTGTCCGGGGAGAAATACACTATCCATAGTCGGCATATCATCTGTATGCTTTGGAATGTCGCTTATCTCAGGCTGACCGTTGTCATTATCATAGTCATAGTCGATAACAGGTACCTGTACCTCGTCCATTGTAGGATTTCTGTCAAGGTCTATCTGCTCTTCTTCCTTGGGAGCTTCAGCTGCCTCTGTTTTTGTTCCGCATATCGAGCAGAACTTTGCGCCCGCAGCAAGCGGATTTCCGCAGACAGGACAGGATATCTTCTGCTGCGGTATCTCGATCTTGTTTCCGCAGACTGAACAGAACTTAGCTCCGTCCTCAAGCTCGGTTTTGCAGGTCGGACACTGTATCATAATATCACTTCTTTCATTAAATATTTCCGTATTCCAAAAATGGAGGCTGCATGCCCCCATTTAAGTTACTTAAGATTTAGAAAAAGCTGTCGCCCATGCCGCTGAACATTCCGAGTGAACCGTCATCGAGGAAAATCCAATCGCCGTCAACCTTGCCGACTACAACTGTAGTATCGTTTGAATCCTCATCATCGTCGCCCTTGATCGTCAGCTCAACCTCAAGCTCGTAACCCTCTGTAGGATAGAAGTCAGAGGTCTTTCCGTCTGCTGCATCAGCATATCTCTTAGCGAGTGACTTGTAGTTCTTCTTGAGCTTGCTCTCGGAAATCTCATCCTTGTCTGTAACCTTGTAGGAGATCTCAACATCGTCGCCGTACTTAGCCTCGATAAGTGCCTTTGAAGCCTCGATAGCATCATCAGCATCGTCCCAGTCAGGGTCTTCCTCATCTTCATAAGCGCTGAGTACAGAACCCGGCATCATAGCCTTTGTTATCATCTTTGCGTTGTTCTTGTTGAAGCCCTTTGTAAGGTTATCAAGCGGTGTCTTGTATCCGCCGCCGCCGATAAGATTAATAATAAGTACTATTACAATTATAACAATCACCAGTGCAGCTGCCAGAACTCCGATTACCTTCATGTTCTTCTGCTGAACACCCTGCTTGAAGCCGTTGATGTCCTTAGGAAGGTCAGCTACGAAATTCTGCCCTGCCTGACGAGCCTGTGAAAAGCCCTGTGAAACATTGTTCATAACGTTTGAGCCCTGTGCAGGTGCAGCCTGCGCTGCCTGATCGAGAGTTGCACCACAGCTGGTACAGAAGGCTGCGTTGTCTTCCAAAGCAGCTCCGCATTTCGGACAATACTTTGCCATAATTCATTTCTCCATTTCCATATTTTAGATTTCTTCATAATACGGTTTTCCAAACCATTAATATATTAACTCATTATTTCGATTTTGTCAATACATTTAAGCATATTTCGTTAAAAATAAACCCCTTCACCACCCGCTTTTTGATATAGTTTTTTACATATTTGTTAAGTCATACAAAAATGTGTTAAAATATAATAATGAATTTGGTATAATATGTTGTTGACAAACAATATTATATGTCGTATAATATTACACAAGAGAAAACAAAGAGGTGATAGCATGGCATTTCCACTCAGCGCACAGCTTCTTGACAGCCTGGTGCTTTCTGTAGTTGAAAACTCGGACACCTACGGTTATGAGCTTACACGGCATATAAGAGAGTGTACCAGCGTATCAGAGTCAACTCTTTATCCTGTGCTCAGAAGGCTTTTGAAAAACGGGCTTCTGGAGTGTTACGACAAGGAGTTCCTCGGCAGGAACAGAAGGTACTACCATATAACTGTAAGCGGCATACAGGCTTTGAACGGCTACCGCAAGGACTGGGAAGAGCATAAAAGGAGCGTAGAATCAATACTTATAAACAGGGGAGAAGAACAATATGGACAGATCTGAATATTTGGTAAATCTGAGGAGCTATCTGTATGAGCAAAAAATGACCGAAAGCGACATTGAAGATGCAATGAGCTTTTACGGAGATATGATAATGGACAGCTCCGAGGAGGATTTTCTGAGACTCGGAAGTGTAGAACAGCTTGGCTCGCAGATATTGGCAGAGCACGGTATTTTCACTGGTGAGCAGGGCGGCTTTCAGATGGAGCCTGCATTCATGCCGGGTGAAAACCGGGAAACGAACGGCGGACAGAACTTCGCAGATATGGAAGCTCAGCAGAGACGCAACAAAATGCTTATTGTTACAGTTGTGCTGGCAGTTACCTTTCCGATATGGATAGGGCTTCTGTCAGGAGGCTTCGGGCTTTTTATCGGGCTTTTCTGTGCACTGCTGGCGCTGATATGCGTGCCTGTTGCAGTTGGTGTGGGACTGCTCATTTCAGGAGTTCCCGTTCTGTTCAATGCACCGCCGCTCGGAATTACAATGATAGGTGCGGCATCCGTGCTTTTCGGGCTTGACGGACTTGTATTCATACCGCTGCTGAAGCTCCTGTTCAAGGGAATAAGAAAGCTTATTGAGCTTGGTGTGAATTTCATCAAAGGACTATTTAACAACAGATCGGGGGTGACAACGGTATGAGCAAGGAAGAAAAGACAAAAAAGAGAAAAGGCATACTTGCAAATATCCTTGCAGGCTTTCTTCTCGGAGGGGCGGCTATAGGCTACGGAATTATGAAGCTTGTAAAGCTTGTCACGGGAAAGAATAAAAAAGAGGAGGCTGATGACTGATGGAAAGATACGATTCATCGGGTGACGTAAAACAAAGAGTGTTTTTCCTCAGGCCGTCAGTAATAATGCTTATTTTAGGTGCAGTAATGTGCATTTCGGGACTTATCTGGATAAAGAGCGAGGGTCTCGGGAAATATATAAAGACATACGATGCAGACGAAACCATAGAGGGCGCTGATATAACAGAGCTTGACATTGAGGCAGGACTTGCAGAAATAACGATAAGACCGAGCTCCGACAGTGATTTTCATATTATTGCCGAGAAGATACCGTATAAGATTCATCACAGAGTATCAAACGGAAGGCTCTACATTGATGATGATGATGTCGGCACTATGAATCTTGTGCTTTCGGGAATACAGAACGGCAAAAAAGGCGGAACTCTTGTTATAGAAGCTCCGAAAAAAGAGTATAAAAAGCTCAGGATAGCCTGCGGCCTTACCAAAATGAAGGTCGAGGATCTCAAGTGTACAGACCTGTCCTTTGACAGCGGTCTTGCCGATATCGAGGTCACAAACCTTATATGCTCTGCAAACGCAGATATAGACATCGGCATGGGCGACGCTGAATTCAAAAGCTGCAAGTTCTTCAAGAGCGCCTTTGAAATTGGCATGAGCGATTTTGAGTACGAGGGTTATCTCGGAGCAGAAACAACTATCGAGTGCGGAACGAGCAATGCTGATTTCGTGCTTGACGGCAAGCGTTCGGATTATCATATCGAGGGCACTAAAGTCTCGGGCGAGGACAATAAAGACGGTATCCTTATCAAGGTGAATTCGGGAGCGTCCGACACAGATATTACATTCAGGAAATAGGAGGACAGCATCATGCAGAAAAAGCTATACAGAATAAGACAGGGAAAAATGCTCGGAGGCGTATGCATGGGCATCTCACAGTATCTCGACGTAGATGTAAATGTGATAAGGCTTCTGACCATACTCATCGGCTGTACAGGAACAGGCGTTGTAGCATATATTGCGGCTTGCATACTTCTCCCCGAAGTATAAGCATAAACAGGAAAGCCCGTACCGCTTTGGTGCGGGCTTTCTTTGTGTTAAAAATATGAAACTTTTGTCCGAATGCTTTACATTCGGATATTTTTGTGATATACTAATTCTGGTATATTATAAGAAAGGGCGATAGATTTGATAACTAACGAACAGCTCAAAAATATCAGGCACGTTCATTTTATAGGAATAGGCGGCTCGGGAATGTACCCAATAGCACAGATATTCCACTCAAAGGGCTTTTATATTACAGGCTCGGACAATAATGAGACAGATACACTCAAGGCTGTAAGGGATATGGGTATAGAGGTATACCTCGGACAAAGAGCAGAGAATATCGGCGATGCAGACCTGATCATTTACACAGCCGCTATTATGGCTGATAACCCCGAGCTCATAGCCGCAAAGGCAAGCGGTGCCCTCTGCTGTGAAAGAGCCGAGATACTGGGGCTTGTAACAAGCTGGTATGATAATGCGCTCTGTGTATGCGGCACTCACGGAAAGACTACCGCTTCATCTATGCTTACTCAGATATTTGTAGACGAGGGCAGGGATATTTCCTGCGTTATAGGCGGAAAGCTGCCCAGCATTCACGGCTCGGGACTGGCAGGCAAGGGAGATACTATGGTCTGTGAGGCCTGCGAGTTTGAGGATCACTTCTTAAAGCTTTATCCCGATGCGGCAATTATCCTGAATGTAGATGCCGACCACCTTGAATACTTCAAAAGCCTCGATAACATTATAAAGAGCTTCCATACCTTCTCGGAAATGGCTAAGAAGGCCGTTATCTATAACGGCGATGACAAGAACACAAGAAAATCCGTAGAGGGAATTACAGGCAAGGCTATGATAACCTTCGGCTTCGGCGATGGCAATGATTACAGAGCCGAGATAAAGAGCAAGAAGGGGCTTGTGACTGCCTTCGATGTGTACTATAAGGGCGAGCTTGTAAGAACGCTCCGTATTCATGTCCCCGGTGACCACAATGTGCTCAATGCCCTTGCTGCGGCTGCCGCTGCAAGATATTCGGGTGCCGAGTGGGATACTATCGAAAAGGGACTTGATAACTTCTTCGGTGCGGTAAGACGCTTCCAGAAGATCGATGAGGTCAGAGGCATAACCATAGTTGATGACTACGGCCACCACCCTGCCGAGATCGCCTGCACCCTTAAAGCTGCTAAGGGTCTTGACTTCAAAAGAGTATGGGCGGTGTTCCAGCCTTTTACCTATTCAAGAACAAAGCTCCTTATGGACGACTTTGCAAGGGCTCTGGAGATTGCAGATATTTCTGTAATTACCGACATTATGGGCAGCCGTGAAAAGAATACCGACGGCATTTACACAGAGCAGCTCGGCGAGAAGACAAAGAACGCAAAGTGGTTCTTCACAGAGCACGATGTGGTCGATCAGCAGACTGCCGAGCAGAAAGAGTTTAACTTCAATCAGTGCGCAGACTATATAGCAGAGAATGCCGAGGCAGGCGACATTGTTATAACTACAGGCTGCGGAGATGTATACAAGCTTGCAAGAATACTTGCTAAGAAGCTTAAAGAAAAGGAGTGATGCAGATATGAAGCTGACAAAAAACGAACTCAAGGTATTTGAATTTATCAAGGACAGGATCGAGGACGGCTATCCCCCTACAGTAAGGGAGATCTGTGCTCATTTCGGATATAAGTCTACATCAACTGCTCACAGATATATAAACCTGCTGGCCGAAAAGGGCTATCTTGAAAAGGGTGCTAACCGCAACAGAGCTATAAAGCTCAGCGGAGGAAACGGCACTAAGGTGCCGCTGGTCGGAACGGTTGCGGCAGGTCTGCCAATTACAGCTATTGAGGATATTACCGAGTATATAAGCTTCCACCCTGACAGAAACTATCAGGGCAGGCTTTTTGCGCTTAAAGTTAAGGGCGAGTCAATGATAAATGTCGCTATCCTTGACGGTGACATAGTAGTTATCGAGCAGAAGCAGACAGCCGAAAACGGCGAGATAGTCTGCGCTCTTGTAGATAACGAATCCGCAACGATAAAGACCTTCTACAAGGAGGACGGACACTTCCGCCTGCAGCCCGAGAACGATAATATGGACCCTATCATCGTAGACGAGGTATCTATCCTCGGCAAGGTGGTAGCTGTACTCAGATATATAGATTAGAGAAAACCAAGGAGATAACAAATGTCAAAGTTTTGTACATACTGCGGAGCTCAGCTCGGGGACAGCATAAAGGTATGCCCCGACTGCGGAAGGCTCATCAGTATTGATGAAAACAAGGTGTCAGCGGCGGCTCATCAAAGGAGAGAGGCCGCAAGACGTGTTTATGAGCACCCGAAAAGAGTGCAGAACACACAGGCAGGGCAAGGTGCTGTGAGAACAAGACCCGGACCCCGGCAGCAGCCCCCTCAGAAAAGAAGACCCGAGCCCGTTCAGGAGCACAGAAGACCCCGCCCTGCTCCCGAGCAGATGCAGAACACTGCAAAAAAGAAAAAGTCGGGTGTTGGCTCGCTTATTTGGAAGATCGTTAAAAAGGTGCTGCTCATCGGTATAATAGTGGGTATTATTTACGGGGTGCTCGCCTTTGCAATGATTTCCCTCACCAAAAAGGCAAGCTACGACTTCAGCGGAGTAACTCAGATGCAGCTTGAGCAGGACAGCTACGGCGAAGCGATAGATGTCTACTTCAAGGACGGCAGCTGGAGCTTCAATATGTTTACCTTTACTGTCAGCTACACAGGCACCGCACATAACGGAGATGACTATGTAATGAAGTTTGGTCACGAAAAGGGTCAGACCGTTGTTAAGGAAATGAAGGTAAACGGCAAAAAGATAAATCAGAAGGACATTATGCCACTGTATGTAATGGGAATGTTCAATTCGGTCGAGATAAAGACCAATAAATAAATTTACGGAGGACATTTTTATGAGCAAGCAGGCTTTTAATCCATATCTTCCCATCAGCGAATATGTACCCGACGGAGAGCCCCACGTTTTCGGGGACAGAGTTTATATTTACGGCTCTCACGATAAAGAAGGCGGAGAAACCTTCTGTATGCTTGATTATGTAACCTACTCGGCACCTGTTGATGACCTCACAGACTGGAGATACGAGGGCGTTATCTACAAGGCAGAGCAGGATCCCGACTACAAGAACAGAGCTTATATGTACGCTCCCGATGTGGTTCGGGGAAATGACGGCAGATACTACCTCTACTATGCTATGTCGGGCAAGGACGGTGTAGGCGGATATTACGGTCCTATAAGCGTTGCAGTCAGCGACAGCCCCGCAGGTAAGTTTGAGTTCTTAGGCCATGTAAGAAACAAAGACGGCTCTCCTATGCTTGACTATGTCTGCTTTGACCCCGGTGTCATCAATGACAACGGAGTGATAAGAGTTTACTACGGCACTCAGTATGACTTTGAAGAGCGTGAGGGCGCTATGGAGAGCAAGTGGTTCGTTGATACCGAGTGCTCGATGTTCAATAAAAAGCCCGAGGAAATACTTGAAATGTGCGAAAAGGACAGCGTTATGGGTCCTGTTTGCGCTGCGCTTGAGGACGATATGCTTACCATCAGGGAAAAGCCCCGTCACATCATTCCCTACAAGGTAATGGGCACCGACTTTGAGGAGCACCCCTTCTTTGAAGCAAGCTCTATCAGGAAGGTCGGGGAGAGATACTATTTCATCTATTCCTCTCAGCAGAATCACGAGCTTTGCTATGCTGTCAGCGACAAGCCCGACAGAGACTTTAAGTTCGGCGGAACTATCGTCTCAAACGGCGATGTAGGCCTTAACGGCAGAAAGCCCGAGGACAGGCTCAACATGACGGGTACAACTCACGGAAGCATTGAGCAGATAAACGGCAAGTGGTATGTTTTCTATCACAGGCTGACACACAAGTCCGATTACAGCAGACAGGGCTGCGCCGAGGAAATCACTATAGCCCCCGACGGCTCTATCGCTCAGGCGGAGATCACCTCCTGCGGCCTCAACGGCGGCCCTCTTAAAGCTGAGGGTGCTTATCCTGCGGTTATTGCCTGCAATATCACAAACGGACATATGCCTCACGGAACGAACAAAAAGCTTGAAGAGCACTTCCCGAACGTAAACCACGGCGAATATAACGGCGAGACACTTCGCTATATAGATGAGATCTCTGACGGCACGCTTATTGGCTTCAAGTATTTTGATTTCAAGAACAATAAAAAGCTTTCCCTCACTGTTGACTCAAAGGCAGAGGGCGAGATAAGCGTCAGCCATGAGCCTGACGGCGAAGTGCTGGGCACGTTCAATGTTTCAAAGACAAACGGCTTTGAAAAAATAAGCACAGATGTCGGCTTCAAGGACGGAAAGCAGGCCTTGTATCTGCGTTTCAAGGGAAGCGGAGAGCTGAGGCTACTTGACATCAGCTTCTGATGCGATATACAAATACATTCTCAAAATAACATTATAAGGGTTGATAAAATACAATGCACAGGAAAACAGTTCCGATGCTTCTGATGCTCCTGCTGATGATGACAGTATTTCCGTCTTTATCAGTTTCGGCGGCAGATTCCAAGGTCACAACAGTGAACATTCTCAATTACGGAGCAGACGGAACAGACAATACAGATGATACCATAGCCGTACAGAAGGCTCTGAACACAGCGTTAAGCCTGAGTGCGGACAATAAGGTGAAGGTTGTGTTCCCTAAGGGGCGCTATTATGTCTGCGCACCTGAGGGTCAAAGCGCCAGAAGCCTGAAAATATACTCAAATACGATAGTTGAGCTTGAGGAAGGCGCTGAGATAATTCGCTCTGCGGATACACCCTCCACATATATTTTCACAAGCTCAAGTCAGCATAGTATAATATTCAGAGGAGGAAAAATAAACGGAAATGTCCGTGACGGCAAAACCGCCAGAGGTCTTATGTCGCTTCGTGATATTTCGGGTCTGGATATAAATGAGGTTGATTTTACAAGCTTCTGCGGCACTCATGCGATCCTTCTCGACGGAATACAGAATCTGAATGTCAGCGCCTGCAGCTTCTCGGGCTTCAGAAGGTTTACAGGCACTCTCGAAGAGTACCGTGCGCAGACCAGCGCTACCTCATATTGGGCTTCTGAGGCTCTGCATATTGACTTCGATTTTCTCTACGGCCGTACTATGAATAACGTAACAGTCTCAGACTGCACCTTTGACGGCTGTACCTCGGGAGTTGGTACTCACCATGTTGTTGAAGGCTATGTAGCAAAGAATATAAAAATAACGAATAACGTCTTCAATAACTGCTATTACTGCGGCTGCAATGCTACTGCCTTCAAGGATTTTGAGTTCTCGGGAAATGTTGCGGCAGGCACTCCTACACTGCTTCTTGCGCAGAACGTAACAGGCAGTATCCATGATAACTACTCGGACAGCTCTGCCTTAAAAGTAAGCACAAATACAATGAAAAACATCTATCAGTTCGGCATAAACTGCATGGAGCTTTACAAGATGAATGCTATCTCTGTCTCAAACAACAAAGACAGAGACACAGGCCTTATCAAGACCATGAACAGCACCGATGTTGAGATTTATAACAATATTCTTTATGTCGGCTCATACACAGGCACTGACAGTGATATGAACTGCGGAATAAAAGTATATAACGGCGCAAAAGCCAGGATATACGCAAACACCGTCAGGGGCGCAGCAAGCAGCGGTATTCTCTCTGACAGGTCGGATACGGAGATCACAGGAAACACCGTGTATTCCTGCAATGAGGGTATCAGCGTGCAGGGCGGAACTGACAGCAATGTTAATGATAATACCGTTATAAACTGCGGTTCGGGTATCTCGCTTTACAGCACAGTGAGAGCTTCCGTCAGCGGCAACAAGGTCAGCACCTCGCAGTATTCGGGTATAGTCCTTCTTGAATGTGAGAGCGCAAGGCTGAACGAAAATACTGTTATTTCATGCACAGACGGCATTGTCCTCGGGGATACCCGCTGCGAGACTGTCAGCGGTAATATCCTTTCCGCACAGACAGCCGATGCAATAAGCATTAATGACGGCTCTTCTGTAAAGGCGGTTGAAAAAAACAGCTTCTTTGAAAACTCAGGTAATGATATTTCTCTGAACACAGGCTCTGAGGTAACACTGGTCAAGGGAAATGCCTCCGATAAAGGCTCTCTGACCACCGACGAGACAGGCAGCGTTTCCTGCTTTATCCCTGAGAATGTGCATGAGCACAGCTTCATGAGACAGTCAACAAAATCTCCGGGCTGCACATCAGCAGGCTGTTCGGTATCTGTCTGCAGGGACTGCGGTTTGCAATACTGCTCGGCACTTTATACTCCTATAGGTCATAGATTTACGGCATCAGTACAGCAGCCGACCTACAGCTCACAGGGAAAAACCGTACACACCTGCTCAATATGCAATATGAACTATACCGACAGGTACAAGCAGTGCATCACCCTTGATGATGTAAACGGTATGAAAGCACTTGTAAACTCGGCAAATTCGGTAAAGCTCAGCTGGAATAAGGTAAGCGGTGCGAGCTCCTATGCTGTATATGTGTATAACAAGAGCCTCAGACGCTGGGAATACTACAAGGCTACGAACACAAACACAATGGTTGTAAACGGTCTGAATGCAGGCGAGGCATACGCTTTTACGGCAAGGGCTGTTAAGAATACAGCGTCAGGAAAGGTGATGTCTCCCAACTTCAGAAATTTCAGAACATCAACAAAGCCTGCTAAGGTCAGCTTCACTGCGAAGTCTGCAAAGGCAAAGACCGTGACTCTCAACTGGAACAAGGTCAAGGGCGCTACCAGCTATGCGGTGTTCTACAAGACGAAAACAAGCAAGTGGGTAAAGCTTGCAACAGTCAACAACAAGACCACCACGTTCACAAAAACAGGTCTTAAAGAGGGCGGAGCATACTATTTCACAGTAAGGGCCTACCGCACCTATGAGGGCGTGACCTACGGCGGTGATTTTACTGCAAAGGGCGTTACTGTCAAGAGTACACCTAAGACAACAGCGACTAAAAAAGACAGCAAGTAGGAGCGCAAACGTTTTCCTGTCAAATTATGTGATAGTTATTTGTGCAGTTTGTATAAATGTTGTGAAAAACCTGCTGTCAGACTTGATTTTTTTATATAAATGTGTTATAATTAGTTACAATCTTGATAGTGATTCAGGGTGTAAAAATTGTAAAGGAGTGTTTCACAATGGGAAAAGTTCTTAAGGTTGCTGCAGCCGTTGGCGTAGTTGGTGCAGGTGCTGCTGCTGTTTATGCTCTCAAGAAGAAGAGAGAGCTTGATAATTATGATTATGAGGATCTCGATGACGATTTCGATGAGTGCGTAGCTTGCGATACTGAGGATACAGCTGAAGAGGCTGCTGAGGCAGTAGAAGAGACAGCTGAAGATGCTGCCGAGAGCGCTGAAGAGGCTCTTGACAAGGTTGAGGACGCAGTTGAGGAGATCGACGAATAATTTCGTGACCCTTATCACCCGAGCTTTACGGCTCGGGTGTTTTTTTGTGAAAAAGTGTGACAGACGAGACCTCATGCACATTTGAAGAACCCTACACCATACTGAACGGAAAAACAAAATGTACAGCGACAGTGTCCTGCGTGCTGGAAAACGGAAGCTGGAAGATAAGCACAGTCAAGGACGAATATGAGAGCTGAAACAAAAACCTCCACGCAAAAAAACGTGGAGGTTCATTATGCCGATAAACTCAAAATAGTGCAGAATCAGCCCTCGGCGTGTTCCTCGGCTACGCTCGTCACCGCCTCGGGCGGTGGTGGGAACGGGGGCGTTGCCCCTGCGACCCTCTGTCCTGCGGACGGCTGTGATTATCACCCAGCTCTGATAAATCATCGGGGACTGGGGCGTAGCCCCAGTGGGTACATAGGGCGAAGCCCTATCCCCCCCTAATCCAGCCGAGGCTGTCTGGACGTAATGTCCAGACCTGACGAGGCTAAGCTCCGCACTCTCTATCTCTGCGGTCAAGGTAAGAGAAGCCAAAGCAAAAGAACGTCGCGTATTAGCCGTGCGGCGAGCACTGCAGGGTTTTCCCTGCCAAAAAAATACCGAGCAACGGTGCTCGGCGGGAAATGAAATAAAAAAACTATGTGTAGAACAAAAGAAAGGAGACAACAAAACGGATGCTAATATCTAAAACGTATTAACACCATAATCATTATATAACTTTTCGGAAGTTTAGTCAAGTGAAATCAGGAGTATTGGAAAATTTTGAAAAATATTTCGGTGATTTGCACAATTTTAGTTTTGTTTTTTAGCCGAAAACGTGGTCATATCGGTTTTTATTCTCTTAAATATTAAAATATTGATATGCAAGATCAAAGCCCCGATGAACCCGAAACAGTCCATCGGAGCTTTGCTGAGGGAATTTTCACGAATATCGGAAGGAAGTCTGTTCTCTTCACAGACTAAGCAAACCCGTTTTCCCGAGCCCGTTACATGAAAACAGGCTCCCTTCAGATTTCCTTGCTACATTCCTGTGCTGAGCTTAACCTCACGCTCTCTGAATAAAAGCGAGATACACCATACCGCAGATACTGCTACAAGAGTGTAGATCAGTCTTGCGAGAAGTGCTCCCTGACCTCCGAAAATGAAGGCCACAAGGTCGAACTTGAACAGTCCGATGAGTCCCCAGTTGAGTCCTCCGATTATCAGTAGGATAAGTGCTATCCTGTCCAGCATCGGTATTCCTCCTTTGCATTTTGATGTGTATGTCAAGCCGATATCGGCGTTGTGCTCTTATTATTGACACCCAAAAGCATTTTATTCATTTTTGTTTTGGTAAAAAGTACACAAAAATCTAAAAAAATTTCTATACTCTGAAACGGCAAATTCACTAGACAAAAGCTCAGAGGTGTGTTATAATAGTTGTATATAATTCGATATCTTAATCGTTTAAGTTATCTCAGGGAGTGGTACTTTTGAACAAAATTGAGCTGAACTATCAGTTCAAGGGCATACCCTGCGTCAGAATGATGTCGGGAAAGTATGTCTGTGTTATTGCAAATACTATGGGCTCTTCGGTGCTGAGACTCAGAGACGAGGAGAACAGGGTCGAGGTCTTTCGCTATAGTGACGACTGCACGGCCGATAAAATAAATGAAGCAAGAGAGATATGGGGTCTGCCGACACTGTATCTGCCGAACAGATTCAATAAAGGAGTGCTCAGAACATCAGATGCGGAGTATCAGCTCCCGATAAATGAGACAGCGCTCGGCAATTTCATTCACGGCTGGGTGCATAAGAGAGAGCACGAGATAGAGTGCTACTCCACAGAGGACAACAGGTGCGTACTGGTAACGTCATATACATTTGACAAGAGAGATGAGATGTATCAGTACTTCCCTGTTGATTTCAAGATAAGCTATACGTTTACGCTTTCGGATAAGGGGCTGCTTCAGGAGATATATCTGACAAGCAACAGTGATAAGGCTCTGCCTGTGTCGATATGCACGCACACCTGCATGAATTCGCCTATGAGTGATGACGGCAAGGAGGAGTCGCTGAGACTGTCGGTGCCGATAGGCGAGAGATGCGAGCTTGATGACAGATGTCTGCCGACCGAAAAGCTTCTGCCTCTGAATGATTACGACAAGGAATATAAAGAGGGCACAAAGCCCCCTGTACTTTGTGATATATCGAACGATATGTACACCGCTGAGATGAACAAGCTCGACGGCAAGGATTTCTACGGCGCTGTTGTTTCAGACCTTGTGACGGGGCTTCGTGTATGCAACGAGGTGTCGAAGGAATTCAAGTTCTGGAATATGTGGAACGACAGGGGCTTTAACGGCTATTTCTGCCCCGAGCCGATGACAGCGATGATAGATGCTCCGAATCTGTCTTTGAGCCGTGATGTATCGGGCTACACAGAGCTTACAAACGGCCAGACCTATAAGTGCTGGCAGAGGTTCTTTGTTCTCGCAAAGGGCGAAACTTACTAAGTAATTAGGCTTCGGCTTAATATATATGCAGGCTGCGGTGCTCTGCAGCTTGTACATTACGAAAGGTGGTAAAAACTATGAAGTTTGGTTTTTTCGATGACGCCAATAAGGAATATGTCATCACAAACCCCAGAACTCCCTATCCGTGGATAAACTACCTCGGAACTCAGGAGTTTTTCTCGCTGATCTCCAATACAGCAGGAGGCTACAGCTTCTTTAAGGACGCAAGACTCAGAAGAATTACCAGATACCGTTACAACAATGTTCCTGTTGATATGGGCGGAAGATACTTCTATATCAACGATGAGGGTACAGTCTGGAACCCCGGCTGGAGCCCTGTAAAAACAGAGCTTGACAGCTATTCCTGCCGTCACGGTATGGGCTACACAATTATCAAGGGCTCGAAGAACGGCCTTGAGGCTGAGGTTTCCTTCTTTGTTCCTCAGAACTATAACGGTGAGGTCCAGAAGGTAGTTCTTAAAAACACCTCGGACAAGCCCAAGACCTTTAAGCTCTTCTCCTTCCTCGAGTGGTGCCTCTGGAACGCACAGGACGACGGAGAGAACTTCCAGAGAAACTTCAACACAGGTGAGGTTGAGATCGAAGGCTCCACTATCTTCCACAAGACAGAGTATAAGGAGAGAAGAGATCACTTCGCATTCTACACCGTAAACACTGATATCGAAGGCTTCGATACCGACAGAGAGAGCTTCATGGGAAGCGTTTACAACGGCTTTGCTAATCCTGCAACTGTTTTCGAGGGCAAGCCCTCCAACTCCGTTGCTGACGGCTGGTCGCCTGTGGCTTCGCACTGCGTGAATGTTACTCTCGCAGCAGGCGAGGAGAAGGCACTTGTGTTCGTTCTCGGTTATGTTGAGAACGGCGAGAACAAGTGGAACGCTGACGGCTCTATGAACAAGTCAAAGGCTTATGAGATGATCGAGGCTATGAACACTGCCGAGAAGGCTGACAAGGCTCTTGAAGACCTCAAGGCTTCATGGAACGCTCTGCTTGCACAGTACCATGTTGAGACCTCCGATGAGAAGCTCAACAGAATGGTAAATATCTGGAACCAGTATCAGTGCATGGTAACATTCAATATGTCAAGATCTGCTTCGTACTTTGAAAGCGGTATCGGCAGAGGAATGGGCTTCCGTGATTCTAACCAGGATCTGCTCGGCTTCGTTCATCAGATCCCTGACAGAGCAAGACAGAGAATTCTCGACCTTGCTGCTACCCAGTTTGAGGACGGCGGCTGCTATCATCAGTATCAGCCCCTTACCAAGAAGGGTAATGACGCTATCGGCGGTGACTTCTCCGATGATCCGCTGTGGATGATCCTTTCTACCGCACAGTACATCAAGGAGACAGGCGATTACACCATTCTTGATGAGCAGGTGCCTTATGACAATGATGAGAGCAAGGCTCAGTCAATGATGCACCACCTGAAGATGAGCTTCTGGCACGTTGCAGAGAATGTTGGTCCTCACGGACTGCCTCTCGCAATGAGAGCTGACTGGAACGACTGCATCAATCTGAGCTGCCATTCCGATATACCCGGCGAGAGCTTCCAGACCTATACCTCGCCCAAGTACGGCGATCAGAAGTTCAGCCGTGTGGCTGAGTCGGTGCTCGTAGCAACGATGATGGCCTTTATAGGCCCCGAGTATGTTGCACTCTGTAAGCATCAGGGTCTTGACGATGAGGCTGCAAAGGCTCAGGCTGAGATAGACAAGATGAATAAAAACACTATGGAGCACGCCTTCGACGGAGAGTGGTTCCTGAGAGCTTATGATGACTTCGGAAAGAAGATGGGCTCTAAGGAGTGCGAGGAGGGCAAGATCTTCATCGAGCCTCAGGGCTTTGCAGTTATGGCAGGTCTCGGCAAGGAGTCGGGCAAGGATATCCTGACCATGAACAGCGTAAAGAAGTATCTTGATACCAAGTACGGTCTTGTACTTAACAATCCTGCATTCACAAGGTACTATAAGGAGTACGGCGAGATCTCTACATATCCAGGCGGATATAAGGAGAACGCAGGTATCTTCTGCCACAACAACGCATGGATAATCTGTGCAGAGGCTGCTATCGGCAGAGGAGATCAGGCATTTGAGTATTACTCCAAGATCGCTCCTGCATATCTTGAGGACATCTCAGACCTCCACAGGACTGAGCCTTATGTATACGCTCAGATGATCGCAGGTAAGGACGCTAAGCGTCACGGCGAGGCTAAGAACAGCTGGCTGACAGGTACAGCTTCATGGAACTTTGTAGCTATCTCCCAGTACATACTCGGCTGTATCCCTGACTATAACGGACTGAAAATTGATCCTTCAATCCCGGAGGCATGGGACGGCTTCAAGCTGAGAAGAATGTTCAGAGGCAACACCTACAACATCACTATCAAGAACCCCGATCACGTTTCAAAGGGCATCAAGAGTGTCGTTTGTGACGGCGTTAAGGTAAACGGAAATGTTCTCCCTGTATTCGATGCAGGCACAGAGCATGAGGTCGAGGTAGTTATGGGCTGATACGCCTTTGGCAGACAGACTTTGTAAACCGAAGAGCTCCGCAATTGCGGGGCTCTTTTTGTTTCTCCGTTATAGCATGAGACTCATTTTTTGATTTCAGACGTTAATTAATAAAATCATTCAACTTATGGTTTCGTTAAGTTGTCTAAACCAAAAGGTTAAATTAGTATATTTCACCAAATTTAATTAACAATTCTTGACCTCTATAAGCTATCGTGCTATAATATAATAATAAAGAATGGATTATATGGAGAACAAGTAGTAGGAAAGAATAAATGAAGGGGTGAACAATATGAAGAAAAACAGAAAGGGTTTTACACTGGTCGAAATGATTACAGTTATTGCAATCATCGGAATACTTGCAACAATAATTATACCGACAATATATAATTATGTAAAAAAAGCAAGGATCAAAGCTGCAATAGCTGATGCAAAAACTATCAAAACTGCAATAGAAAACTCATTAACAGACCACCTGATGCTTGAGGCCGCTGATCCCGGCAACGCATTTAACAAGATACTTTATCTTGATCTGGAAACAAAGAAAGGCATGAATGAAAGACAGTATGAGATAGTAGGCTCATTCACTAATGTAAGCTGGGTAATTTACAGAACTAATGAGAACAGTATGAGTAAGTCACAGATTCTGGACAAAGTTATAGCCAAAGGTCTTGACAAAGCATTTTCGGAGGAATGGGACACAGGAAAGAAAACAAATCCGATGATTTACAACACGGCTTCCAAAAACTGTGAAAAGTTCCTGAAGGATAATAACACTAATTTTGCTATTGTTGCCGTGTATAACAAAGACGGTGCTGTGCGTATGCTCCAGATATATAGAAAGGGCATACTGGTGACATACATCAACGGTGAGTATATTGCGAATACAAGCGACAATGCTCACTTTGTAGGCACAGGCACATGGGATACTATCTATAAAGACAGCGGAATGGATGCTCCCGAAGAGTTCTGTAAGGTAAGTCTTTCAAACAAGCAGATAGGCAATGACGGAAATATAGGAGGCTGGTACAACCCCTGAGCTCAGTGCGCTCAGCCGTTCGGTAAAAGAGAAGAATACAGGCAGTTCATAAACGAACTGCCTGTTTTTTCAGTTGCTTTCCGTGCTTTTGCGGTAAGCCTCTAAAATATCCTCTTCAAGCTCTTGGCGGAAATCCCTCGTCATAGGGTGGACTATATCACGGTATGTGCCGCTGTCATCACGGCGGCTGGGCATGGCAACGAAAAGGCGCTCGTCACCTTTGACGATCTTAATGTCATGAACTGCGAACATATCGTCAAAGGTCACGCTTACAATGCCTTTCAGGCGAGGCTCATCGAAAAGCTTTCTTATTTTTATTTCTGTTACTGTCATTTCAAGTCTCCTTTCGGGTCTTTTAATCAGAGTATTGACCGTTTCGGGAGAAATATTCAGATTTCCGTTCATAGAAAATTTACATAAGATGTATGCACAGCCCTTGACATATAGGGGCGGTTTTGTTATAATATTAAAGCATTCGTATCTAAAGACAGCAGGCGGTGCAGTGCGGTGACTGAGTCATCGGAGTGTATGGAAGTCCTGCCGAGGAAGGAATCGCAAGGTTTATATGTGAACTTTGTGCTCTTTTGTCTTTGACGAAAGGGTTTCTTTTTTTGGAACGTTTTGCTATCTTAAATTAAGAGAGGTGAAATGACAATGGCAAGTGAAAAGGTACTGAGCGCTAAGAAGGCAAGAGTTCAGGAGCTGGTTGAGCTTATCAAGAATTCTGAGGCAGGCGTGCTCGTTGATTACAAGGGCATCACTGTTGAGGAGGACACAAAGCTTCGTAAGGAGCTGAGAGAGGCTAACGTCAACTACTTCGTTGAGAAGAACACTATCCTGAGATTTGCTCTTAAAGAGGCTGGTTACGAGTCGATGTGCGATGTTCTCGAGGGAACAACAGCTATCGCTATCTCGAATGATGACCAGACTGCACCTGCAAGAATTCTCGGTAAGTTCTCCGAGGACTGCAAGGGTGAGAAGTTCTTCCTTAAAAACGGCTACATCGGTGAAGAGGTTTATGATGAGGCAGGTGTAAAGGCACTGTCGAAGATCCCTTCGAGAGATGTTCTTCTTGCACAGCTCGTTGGTTCTCTTCAGGGACCGCTTACAAAGCTGGCTGCAACTCTTCAGGCAGTTGTGGACAAGGAAAACGGCGCAGCTTAACAGCTGCATAAGCAAGGCGGCATAGCCCGCACAATTCAGGGGTTAAGAACCCCGAAATCAACTAAAATTTATAAAGGAGATTATTATCATGGCTTCAGAGAAGATCACAAAATTTGTAGAAGATATCAAGACTCTTTCTGTACTTGAGCTTTCCGAGCTCGTAGACGCTATCCAGGAGGAGTTCGGCGTAACAGCAGCAATCGCTGCAGGTCCTGCTGCAGGTGCAGGCGCAGGCGCAGCAGCTGAGGAGAAGAGCGAGTTCGACGTAGTACTTGCTTCCTTCGGCGATTCCAAGATGCCTGTTATCAAGGCTGTTAAGGAGATCACTGGTCTTGGTCTTAAGGAGTCCAAGGAGCTCGTTGAGGCTGCTCCTAAGGCTATCAAGGAGGCAGTTGCTAAGGCAGAGGCTGAGGAGATCAAGGCTAAGCTCGAGGCTGCCGGCGCTACAGTAGAGCTCAAGTAATTTAAGCTTTATACACAGTAAAATCAAGACCGCCCAATGGGCGGTCTTTTTATATATTCAGTCCTTCAAGAACTGCTCTTATCATCTGTGGAGTTATTTTCTCCATAATGCCGCAGCGTATCTGCCTGAAAACAAGTGCTCCTATCTTCTGCGAGCCCACATACTCAACTCCGTAGGCGTGCTCTGTTATTTTTCTCTTCTCAGTGACTGTGCCGTCACGGCGCTCAAACAGCCCCGAGGTCAAAGCCTTTACAGTATCTCCGACAGAATATATCCGTTCGGTAATATTGCTTTCTGAAAGCCTGCCACCAATGTCGGCAATACAGTCGGAAAGCATTGCACCCTTTGCCTGTCCTGCAAGTGCGCCCTCATAGTCCGCACCGCTGACCTCTGCGAAAACAGCACAGCGTTTTATCTCACAGCGCATAGCCTTGCCGCAGATACCGCCCGAAGCCATTCCGAAGACCTTACAGTCTTTCAAGGTAATGCCCGTAACGCAAGCGCCCTCGTAAATCACCGAGAACAGCCCCGAATACTCATTTTCACCGCTGTCGATAACGGCATTTTTTATTATATGACCGTTTCCGTCAAACACTCCTGCGAAGCCGTTACCGTCATCGCCGACAGGGCTTATCGTTTTGCCCTCAAAGTCAAGATCGGCAGAGAGGGTCACTGTCTGCCCCGAAAAATCCTCGCCGTTTCGGACAAGCTCGGAAAAGCGCTCCCACTCAGCAGTGCTCCTGATAATGAGTGCTTCGTCCCTCTCACTCTCGGCAGAGCGCAGCAGCAAAAGTGCATTTTTAAGCTCTGCGGCCGTGCTTTTTCTGCCGATCCTCTGCAAGGCGTACACTATCTCACGCTGACAGTAATTCTCACTGAACAGCCTGTTTATTTCAGCCCTGAGCTCCTCTTTCAGTGCCGTCACGTCTTCGTCAGTGTAAGCGAAAATGTATGGTGCATAAGCTCCGAGGGTGCTTTCTGATAAATCCTCCCAGCCGTTTGCTGCCTTCGCAAAGGCTATCCCCGAAGCCGTCTGCCTGCCCCTCATAGCGGAAATCTGAGGCCTGCTGCCCGAAAGCGTCAGCACAACCGAAAAGCGCTCGCCTTTTTTAAGCTGCACTGCCTTGTCAAGCTCCGCCGAATAAAAGCCCTTTGCGCCTATCTTCCCAGAAGCACTTGCCATAAGCCTGCCCTCGGGAGCGCCGTTTTCAAGCTCAGTATAAACGCTGAGAGTGTATTCCGCAGGCTCGGAGCTTACCGAAAGAAAGCCGACAGTGTCAAGGGTTTGCTCGCTGTCAGCCGTAAAAACGCTCGCTGCAGAGACCTTGCCCCCAGCTGAGATATTTACCGCAGGAAGCCTGTCCGCAAGCGCATAAGCCTTGCTGTGAGCCTCAGCTGTCTCGAAAACTGTAAAGCCCGAAATGCTCTTGTCCTCATAGGAGATATAATAGTATCCGTCCGACGAAACGCTTGCCCCCCATGAGCCCTTTATAAGCCATGCTCCGTCATTTTCGGGGGCGGTAGGGAAATTCTCCTTAGGATAACTGTCGTCCCAGCCGACTATTGCCGCCGCATGGTTGACTGAAAAAGCCGTCGGACAGTAATAGCTCTCACCGTCATCAGACATATATTTTTTATCGTAATACTGGCTCACATATACAGCACCGTGCTTTTTGACCGCAAGCTTTATATCCGTCTTGTCGATCTCATACGCCCTTGAAAGGCTGTACTCACTTACCTCGGCTTTCTCGTCAGAGACTACAGCAGCTTCGGGCTTTGAGCCTATAAAAGGTTCAAACCTCTCATAGCACACTCCCCTGCCCGCTGCGAGGGTAAGCTCTGCCTGTGCGGCACTGCCCGCCTGCGAGAACGGCTCATCGCCGCCCGATGCCGCAATAAGTGCCGTTTCGGAAAGGTCAACGCTTGCGTTTTCATCACCCTTTGTGATGAGCTCCTGCTCTAAGCAGGCAATCGCAGCAAATGCCCAGCAGGCTCCGCTTTTGCCCTGAGAGCTCACCGAGGACACCTTATCCGTACCCCTCGGGTCATAAGAGGACAAGCCCTCAGCCTGTACGGGCAGAAGGCAAAGCACACTGTATGCAATTGCGGTCAAAGCTGAGATAAAGCGCTTCATTTTAACCTCCCGGGAGTGTTTGTACATAGACCTCTTTTGCAGTACCGTTCTTGTCGAACTTTATCCAGTAGTACTGCGGCTGATGGCTCGGCATAACAGGTGAGTCATCATCACCGATGAGGTAGCCCTTTGTGCTGCCGTACTCCCTGTCAAAGCTGCCGTACTTTGCTTTTATCTCATCAGCAGAGCTGCCCAGCACCGCCCAGTCATTAAAGCGGAGAGCCGTCCTGTGCGAGACAAAGAAAAGCACAGCACATATCAGTATAAGTGCTGCTGCAAAAACAAGCAGAGCTTTTTTCTTTGTCATTTCATCACCGTGATCTTTCGTGTGTATTCGTTTGAGCTTATCCTCCCGTAGGAGAATATCTGCTGTATGCGTGAGGCCTGTATCATAAGCTCCGCCGAGCGCTGTGCGAAATCAGACTGCTTTCTGAGCTCGCTCAGAGAGGTGCGGCAGTAAAGGCCCTTTTTCTTCTTCACCTCGGCAAGTATCATTGTGCCCGTCTTGTTGAGAGCAAGTATCCGCCCGAAGGGTATGCCGTCTATATCGCTTTTCGTAAGACCTAAAAGCAGCCCCAGCAGTATCCGCCTTACCTTTGCATAGCTGAGGCTCTTCGAGGCAATAGCCTTTGCAAGCTCCCGGCTTACAGGCAAATACAGATTGTTTTTAAGTGATGTTCCTATAACAGAGCTCACTCTTGATACAAGTGCCTCATCGCCGTCGGGGAGCTGCAGCAGTTGTTCAGAGTTTGCAGAAAGCACTGTGTTTATGTAGATAAACTCATCAAAGCGTTTATAATCCGTCGGTACAAGAGTATGAAACTCATCGGGGATAAATTTCAGAACCGAGGGGTCGGGAAACTTCTCCCTTATAAGCGAAGCAGAGATTGAATGCTCGTCAGCTTCGCCGCTGTTGTGCGAGGCGCCAAGCCTTTCCACTGCCAGAAGCCCGATATTCGGCATATACTTTTTAGCCGCCCTTATGTACTCGGCGGCGAGCATATCATTGGGGTTTTGCAGCACCTCGCCTGCCTTTCCTGCGGCAGTGCTCACAGCCTTTGCATAGCCCATTCCCTGTGACATCAGAGAGCGCACCTCTTCGCTGTCGGAAAGCTCCTCCAGCTTATCGGCAGCACGCCTAAGAAGTGTCAGATTCCCCGATTCGCTCCCGAAGGAGAGCATATCAATAACGCCCTCTCCAAGCTCTGAGAGCATTCTCACAGCGTACTCTGCAAATATCGGCGCTCCCGACACAGCATACTGCACAGGCAGTTCCAGCACAAGGTCTGCACCCTCACGGACAGCGGCCTCTGCTCTGTCAAACTTTGAAAACATCGCAGGAAAGCCTCTCTGCACGCAGTCACCACTCATTACAACGCAGACGGCATCTGCGCCTTCCTCTCGGGTCTTTCTTATGTGATAGGCATGACCTAAGTGAAAAGGGTCATATTCAGCTATAATACCTGCGACACGCATGGGCTCACCTCCAAAAAGAGCTGGATAATTCTGTGCAAAATGTAAAATGTGATCAAAAGGTCTTGAAATTATGTGCGATTACTGTTATACTAATAGTATATGACATTTTGTCCGTCAAGTCAAGCGGACAGGTCAAATAATCTGAGAGGAGAATATTCCCAATATGAAAATTCTTGTTGTAAACGCAGGCTCGTCATCGCTGAAGTATCAGCTTCTTGATATGACCGATGAGAGCGTTATCGCAAAGGGCAACGCTGACAGAATAGGCGTTGACGGTCACATAAGCGCAAAGACAGGCGACGGCAGAAAGCTTGAGGCTGACTGCAATTTCCCGACACACACCGAGGCTTTTGAAAAGCTCGTTGAGGTGCTTACTACAGGTGAAACAAAGGTTATCGACTCAATGTCTGAGATCGCAGCTGTAGGTCACAGAATAGTGCAGGGCGCTGAGATATTCAAGGAGACCTGCATGGTAACCGATGAGGTCATTGACCAGATCGACGGTCTTGCTGAGCTTGCACCTGTACATAATCACCCTCATGCACTGGCACTGAGAGCCTGCAAGGAGGTACTCCCCGAGGGTACACCTCAGGTTGTTGTATTTGATACAGCTTTCCATTCCACAATGCCCAGAAAGGCATATCTGTTCGGTCTGCCTTATGACTGCTACAAGGATCTGCACGTAAGAAAGTACGGCTTCCACGGTACATCTCACAGGTTTGTATCTGCAAAGCTTGCTGAGCTTATGGGCAAGGATATAAAGGATCTGAAGATAGTTTCCTGCCACCTCGGAAACGGCTCATCCATCACTGCTGTTGACGGCGGAAAGAGCGTTGACACTACAATGGGCTTTACTCCTCTTGACGGTCTTATCATGGGAACACGCTGCGGTGCAGTTGACCCCTCGGCTATACTGTTCGTTATGAAGAAGCTCGGTCTCAGCCCCGATGAGATGACAGCTTACACAAACAAGAAGTCAGGTTTCCTCGGTCTTTCGGGTATCAGCTCTGACAACAGAGATATCCAGAAGGCAGCTCTTGAGGGCGACGAGAGAGCACAGGCTACCTGCGAGATGCTCGCATACCAGATCAAGAAGTACATCGGCGCTTTCGCTGCTGCTATGAACGGCGTTGACGCAGTTATCTTCACAGGCGGTATCGGAGAGAATGCTCCCGAGGTAAGACGTGATGCTCTTACTGATGCTGACTGGCTCGGCATCAAGCTTGACCCTGAGGCTAACAAGTCCAGAGGCGAGATCAAGAAGATCTCCGCACCCGACTCCAAGGTTGAGGTATGGGTAGTACCTACAAATGAGGAGCTTCTTATCGCAAGAGATACACTCGCAATGATAAAGTAATATTCTGATTTTTAAGCCCCGACTTGTTCGGGGCTTTTTTGTTGCAAAAAAAATCATATTGTGGTATAATAGAGCAGAATTCATCTGAAACAGGAGAGAACCGAATGAAAACCAAGCTTATCTGCCTGTTGGCTCTGTCGCTTATGCTCAGCGCCTGTGGTAATGAAATTGAAACCGCAAAGGTCACTAAACAGACCACTGCCGCTGCCTCGCAGACAACAACTTCCGTGAGCACTTCTGCCACCACCACAACTACCGCTTCTGTGACCACAAAAGCTCCCGAGAAGAAAAAAGAGGAGCTCACCCTTGAATACAAAACCGACCTTGAGGTGTTTGAAAAAATCACTCTCGGGGAGCTGATAACCAAAACCAATGCCGAGATAAACGCCCCCGATACTGTTGTCGATACTGCTAAGGTCGGTGAGCAGAAAATGAAGGTAAGCCTTACCCTCGGCGGTGAAAAGCAGGAGACAGAGCTTACCTACACTGTTACTGACAGAACTGCGCCCGTGTTCCTATCGGGAGACTATATCAGCGTACCCGTAGGCTCAACCGCTGATTTGTCCGATGTGGGGCTCTATGCCGACAACTATGACCCCTACCCTACACTCAGCGTTTCAGAGTCGGTTGACACAAGCTATGCAGGCACTCATCAGGTGCAGGTGACGCTCTCGGACAGCTCGGGCAATACTGATACACGCACCGTAACTGTCGAGGTCGTTGATCAGGTGTCCTCGTTTATTCAGCCCGATAACGGCTCGCTCAGCTTTTCGGACTATATGGCTATGTATCAGGGAGGCGGTGCAGATGTCGGCATAGATGTTTCTGCATGGCAGGGTGTGATAGACTTCAACGCTGTAGCCTCGGAGGGCTGCAATTTCGTAATGATACGCTCGGCGCACTGCTCGGGCGGATATAATACGGGAGTTGATGACTATTTCCTGCAAAACCTTGATAACGCTCTCTCGGCAGGACTTGACTGCGGAGTTTACTTCTACAGTGCCGACAGTGACCCAGAGGAGGTCAGAGCGCACGCTCAATGGCTGGTTGATACCCTCGCAGGAAGAAAGCTCTCAATGCCTGTAGCCTTCGACTGGGAGGATTTTGGCAACTTCAGAAGCTACGGAATGAGCCTGCATGACCTGAATGAGCTCTACAGGGTGTTCAAGGAGGTAGTAGAGGGAGCGGGCTACAGATGTATGCTCTACGGAAGCCGAAACTTCCTCAAAACCGCTTGGGACACCGATGGCGAAGACGTATGGCTTGCTCACTATGTAAGCCAGACCGACTATGACGGGCAGTACTCCCTCTGGCAGACAGGAGTGGGCACTATAAGCGGAATAAACGGTCTTGTAGACCTTGATGTAAGGTACTTTCATTAAGAAAAATGCAAGTTTATAAAATAAGACTTGCAAAATGCATAATAATGGTGTATAATAAAGGGTAATATGAATTTCGGAGGGAAATTATGTTCAAGATAGTTAGAAAGGAAAGGCTCAACTCAGCGGTAGTGCTTCTGGAGATTGACGCTCCTTACATCGCTAAAAAAGCGGAGGCAGGTCAGTTTGTTATCGTCAGAGCGTCTGAGGAGGGCGAGCGTCTGCCGTTCACCATTGCAGACTATGACAGAGAAAAAGGAAGTATAACTATTATTATACAGGTAGTGGGCGGCTCAACTATGGAGATAGACAGTGTAACCGATGAGGGCTATCTGCTCGATGTGGTAGGACCTCTCGGTATTGCTACCGAATACGGCGATGCAAAGCGTGTTGCAGTTGTCGGCGGAGGTGTCGGCTGTGCCATTGCTTATCCGCAGGCTAAGAAGCTCTTCGGCATGGGCGCTGAGGTCGATGTTATCGCAGGCTTCAGAAGCAAGGATATTGTTATCCTCGAAAATGAAATGAAGGCTGCATCGACAGAGCTGCATATCTGCACCGATGACGGCTCATACGGCACTAAGGGCTTTGTAACTAACAAGCTTGAGGAGCTTATAAACTCAGGCAAAAACTATGATCTGGTTATCGCTATCGGACCTGTTATTATGATGAAGTTCGTTTGCGATATTACAAAGAAATACGGAATAAAAACGATAGTTTCGCTCAATCCTCTGATGATAGACGGAACAGGAATGTGCGGCTGCTGCCGTGTTACTGTAGACGGAAAGGTCAGGTATGCCTGTGTTGAAGGTCCCGACTTTGACGGGCACTTGGTTGATTTCGATGAGCTTATGAGAAGAAACTCCACATATAAAGAGCATGAAAAGGCTCATGTATGCAGACTGACGGGAGGTGTCCGCAATGGCTGATATGAGCAAAACAAAAACTCCCGTAACGGAGCAGGACCCCAAGGTCCGGGCAAGAAACTTCAAGGAGGTAACAGGCTGCTACACTCCCGAGGAGGCAATGAAAGAGGCTAACCGCTGTCTTAACTGCAAGGCTCGCCCATGTATGAACGGCTGCCCCGTAGGGGTGCGCATACCCGAGTTTATCGAAAAGGTAAGAGAGGGCAGGTTTGACGAGGCCTACAGCATTATAAAGTCTACAAATTCGCTGCCTGCTGTCTGCGGAAGAGTATGTCCGCAGGAGAGACAGTGCGAGGGCAGCTGTGTAAGAGGCAAGAACGGAGAGCCTGTCGGCATAGGCAGACTGGAGCGCTTCTGTGCTGACTACGCAAAGGATAAGGAGCAGACCGTCACAAAGGCCGAGCCTAACGGTCATAAAGTCGCAGTGGTTGGTGCAGGTCCTTCTGGACTGACTGCCGCAGGTGATCTTGCAAAGCTTGGCTATGAGGTCACAGTGTTTGAGGCCTTCCATACCGCAGGCGGAGTGCTCTCCTACGGAATACCCGAGTTCAGGCTCCCGAAGGATATAGTTAAGCACGAGGTCGAGAGCTTGGAGAAGATCGGTGTTAATATCATGACCGATATGGTAATCGGAAAGGTGCTCTCTGTAGATGAGCTTATGGAGCAGGGCTTTGAAGCTGTGTTTATAGGCTCGGGAGCAGGTCTGCCGAGATTTATGGGCATACCCGGGGAAACACTTATAGGTGTGTTCTCGGCTAATGAGTATCTGACAAGGATCAACCTTATGAAAGCATATAAGGAAGAGTACGCAACCCCGATAATGAAAAGCAAGGTGGTAGCGGTAGTCGGCGGCGGTAATGTTGCTATGGACGCTGCAAGAAGCGCTATGCGTCTTGGTGCTGAGCACGTTTATATTGTGTACAGGCGCTCAATGGACGAGCTTCCTGCAAGAAAGGAAGAGGTTCACCACGCTGTTGAAGAGGGAATTGAGTTTATGACCCTCTCGAATCCGACTGCTGTTATCGGCGACGATGACGGACACGTTATAGGAATGGACTGCGTTAAAATGGAGCTCGGTGAGCCCGACGAAAGCGGAAGAAGAAGCCCGAAGGTTGTTGAGGGCTCGGATTTCAGGCTTGAAACCGATACCGTTATAATGGCACTCGGTACATCTCCTAACCCTATGCTCAGAAGCAGTACCCCCGGACTTGAGGTAAACAAGAGGGGCTGCCTTATCGTTGATGAGAGAGAAATGACCACCAAAGAGGGCGTTTTCGCCGGCGGTGACGCTGTAACAGGTGCGGCAACCGTTATACTTGCTATGGGTGCAGGAAAGAAGGCCGCAGAGTCTATTGATAAGTTTATTAAGGCAAAAGAATAAAAAATCTGTGAAAACACTTGCAGTATTGCGAAAAATCTGTTATACTTATGTTTGGTGTTAGTAAACCAAAAATCTGAAATGAGGTAGTAAAAATGAATTTAACAGTATTTGCTGAGCAGCAGGCATCAACTGCCCAGATGCTCATGACATTCCTTCCGCTGGTGCTTATCCTTCTGGTGTTCTATTTTATCATCATCAAGCCCCAGAGAAAGCAGGAAAAAGAAGACGCTAAAATGCGTGATAACCTTGAGATTGGCGATGAGGTTGTTACTAACGGCGGTATCGTTGGTATCATATTCCAGATCAAGGAGGATACAGTTGTTATCGAGACAGGCGGAGACCGCAGCAAGATAAGAGTTAAGAAGTGGGCTATCGCTAAGAACGAGACTGTTCATGACGACTAAAAAATTGCAGACCTTGACAGAGTGTCGAGGTCTGTATTTGTAAACTACGATAATCATTTTTGCAAGGAGGATCAGAATGAAAGAGATAGAAAGACTGAAGCAGTGCCTTGAAGCTGTCAGGGCTAAGACGGATTTTGTACCCGATGTTGCCTTAGTACTGGGCTCGGGACTGGGCGGCTTTGCCGACACCGTAAAGATTGAGGCTATAGTTGACTACAAGGATATACCGAATTTTCCGCACTCAACTGTGCTCGGTCACAAGGGGCGCTTTCTGTTCGGATATGTTGGCGATGTAAAAACTGTCATCATGGACGGCAGAGTTCACTACTACGAGGGCTATCCCACTAAAGACGTTGTGCTCCCTACAAGGCTTATGAAGCTTATGGGTGCAAAGGCGCTGTTTCTGACGAATGCTTCGGGCGGTATTAATAAGGCCTTCTCAGCAGGAGACCTTATGCTCATAACCGATCATATCTCAAACTTTGTTCCGAATCCTCTTATCGGTGAGAACATCGACGAGCTGGGAGTGCGCTTCCCCGATATGAGCCACATCTACGATACGGAGCTCTCCGAAGCAATTGAAAAGAGTGCTGAAAAGATAGGCGCAAAGCTACAAAAGGGAGTATATATACAGCTTACAGGACCTTCCTATGAGAGCCCCGCCGAGATCAGAATGGCTGCCGTCCTCGGCGCTGACGCCGTAGGTATGAGCACTGCTGTTGAAGCTATCGCTGCAAACCACGCAGGCATGAGAGTCTGCGGTGTTTCCTGCATATCAAATCTTGCGGCAGGAATAAGCCCCACTCCCCTCACTCATGCTGAGGTTCAGGAGTGTGCCGATAAGGTCGCACCTGTGTTCAGAGCACTTGTTACAGATAGTATTCAGCGCATTGCTGAGATAATTAATAAATAGACTGGAGAAACATTATGATAAGATTTTTTAACGGCAGAGTCCTGACTGCGGCAGATAAGGTTGAAGAGCTTGAGGTCTGGACTGACAAGGACAAGATATGCTTTGTGGGTATTCCGACCGAGGAGAAGCTTGGAGAGACTGAATTCGAGCGTGAATATGACCTGAACGGCAACCTTCTTATGCCTTCCTTCAAGAATGCACATACTCACTCGGCGATGACCTTCCTGCGCTCCTACGCAGATGACCTTCCTTTGCAGGAGTGGCTTTTTGACCGTGTGTTCCCGATGGAAGCTAAACTCACAGGCGAAAGAATTTACTGGCTGACAAAGCTTGCAATCATGGAATACCTGACAACAGGCTGCACAGCCTCATACGATATGTACTTTAAGCTTGATGACTATGTGAAAGCAAATGTAGAGTGCGGCTTCAGAACCGTAATGTGCGATGCAGTAAGCGGAGCTGCGGAAAGGATAGTCGAGCTTGAGGAACGCTATGACAGGCTCAACAGTATCTCTCCGCTTATAAGCTATCACCTCGGATTCCACGCTGAGTACACTGCAGAGCTTGGTCTTATGGAGGCTATCTCAAAGCTCGCTCATAAGCACAAGACCCACGTTTCAACTCACAATTCCGAGACCGCAAAAGAGGTCAGAGAGTGCGTTGAAAAGTATGGCAAGACCCCGACAGAACTTTTTGACAGCTTAGGGCTTTTCGACTTCGGCGGAACTACCTACCATAATGTACATCTTAGCGACCATGACATTGAGATTTTCAGAGATAAAGGTGTGTGGGCTGTACACTGCCCCGGCTCAAATATGAAGCTTGCAAGCGGTATCGCTCCGATAATGAAGCTCCACAATGCAGGTGTAGGCCTGGCTCTCGGAACTGACGGTCCTGCAAGCAATAACTGCCTTGATATGTTCAGAGAGATGTTCCTGATGACGGGCTTGCAGAAAATACAGCTTAATGACGCATCTGCCTGCCCCGCAGATCTCGTTCTTGACGCTGCTACAAGGGGCGGAGCTCTTGCGATGGGGCTCACTGACTGTGACAGCATAGCTGAGGGCAAGCAGGCTGACCTGATTGTCCTTGACCTGCACAGACCGAATATGCAGCCTCTCAACAATATACCGAAAAACATTGTCTACAGCGGCTCTAAGGAGAATGTAAAGCTCACAATGTGCGCAGGAAAAATTCTCTACGAGAACGGCGAGTTCTTCATAAACGAAGACCCCGAGCTTATCTACAAAAAGGCAAATGAGATAATCAACGAAATGAAATAGGAAAAGCTGCCTTACGGCAGCTTTTTTGCGTTATACCTTGCTCGGACAGTATTTTCTGATTGACAATACCGACATAATGTGGTACAATAAATGTAAGTATAGCATATATTGAGTTTTTTGTATCGGGGGTGTGAGCTTGGGACTAAAAATAGGCAGGTATGAACTGCCTGAATACAGCGTACTGATGTCGGTCTACGATCAGGAGCTGCCCGAAAATCTCAATGAGAGTTTAGAATCCATGCTCATGCAGAGCTATCCGCCCTCGGATTTTGTACTGGTGTGTGACGGAAAGCTTACAAATGAGCTTAATATAATTGCAAAGTCATTTCAGAATGAGTTCAAGACTATTTTCCGAATAATTCAGATAGATGAGAATGTAGGTGTCGGAAAGGCGTATAATATCGGAATTGAAGCCTGTAAATGCGACTACATCGTAAAGATGGATTCCGATGATATTTCTATGCCTAACAGATGCCTGAAGCAGATGGCTCTTTTCGCAATACAGCCCGAGCTTGATATAGTCGGTACTTTTGTAGAGGAATTCAACAATGACACAGACGAGACTGTCTCTGTCAAGAAAGTGCCTATCCTACAGGACGAGATAGTGACTTATGCCAGAAGAAGAAACCCCTTCAACAGGCAGACATTAGCTATCCGAAAGGAAAAGGCAGTAAGTATCGGCGGCTACAGCGATATGAAGCTTTGCGAGGATTATGAGTTTTCGGCAAGAATGCTCCGAAACGGCGCTATCGGACAGAATATCCCTGAGGTGCTGGTGCGCTACCGCATAAATGAAAATACGGTCGATATACGCAAAAGTTGGAAACATACAAAAGCGTTTATCCGTGTGCGCTGGATAATCTTTCGGGCAGGAGATACAAGCTTCCGTGATTTTCTTATCCCCTGCATGACACAGCTTGCTCTGTTCATTCTGCCGAGACGCTTTACAGCGTGGTTCTACAGAAAGTTTTTAAGACACTCGGATCAGAAAAAGCAGGAAAAGAACGAAAACAGCTATCAGTCAGCTAAGAAACCTAAAAAAGCATAACTCCGACAGGAAAAAACTGTCGGAGTTTTTTTCTATTATCAAACCTGACTGTTCAGCATATACTATACTAAAGGTCAACATGGGCGCAGAAAATGCCCTGATCGGTAATGTCGATATAAGCATATGACGCAGGCATAAAATCCCTTGGGTTGCCTGCACTGCCGGGATTAAGAATGTGAATGCCGTCAACATACTCATAATACCTGCAGTGCGTGTGCCCGAAAAGAACTATCTGTGCATTAATACTCTTTGCCTGCTCAAGAAGCTTATCTGTAGTGTACTTCACTGCCCAGCGGTGTCCGTGAGTGAAGAATATCTTCAGCCCTGCGGGGGTCATATAAATATCACTGGACTTCGTAAATGAGCCAAAATCACAGTTGCCGCTTACAGTCAGCACCTTCTGGTCAAGGTAGTGATGCTTAACCTGATCGACCTCACGCTCGCCGTCACCAAGGAAAATGAAAAGGTCAGCATTTCCGTTGCGCCTGAATATTTTTTTCACAGCCGAAAGATTTCCGTGTGTATCGGAAAAAACGATTATCCTCATTTCAGCTCCCCCTTTCGGTCAGCGTGATACATTTCCCAGCATATTAATATATATAATAGCATAAATATTTAGAGATACTATTGAAAAAAGGAGAATTTTTTATGAGCAAAAACAGATCGGGCTCTATAAGCCGTGAACAGGCAGATAAGCTTTTCAATATGACCGCAGGAAAGCTTGGCTCGGACAGCGAGACCCTCAGACGTGAATTCCAAAGCGGCAATTATCAGAGGGCGATGTCCTCACTTTCAAAAAGCGATGCGCAGAAGCTTCAGAAAGCGCTCTCAAACCCTGAGCTGACTGCAAAGGTGCTGAGCTCTCCGCAGGCAAGGGCTATCATGGAGAAGCTTTCAAAGGGCGGAAAGTAAGTTTTCTAATGAAAGGAGCAGGTCAGAATGAATGAGCTTATGGATAAACTGCAAAGTGTCCTCAATGATGAGGAAAGCATGAAGCAGGTCAGAGAACTTGCTGATATGCTCTCGGGCGGAGAAGCAGGAAGCGCCTCTCCTGCAAGCGATGCTCAAAGCTCCTCGGTACCGCCCATTGACCCGATGCTCCTGATGAAAATTCAGGGTATTATGTCGCAGGCATCAAAACCCGACAAGAACATTGACCTGCTTATGGCACTGAGGCCTCTCCTGAAAGACGAAAACAAACAAAAGCTTGACCGTATAGTCAAGCTTTTCAGGCTTGTTTCACTCTACCCTGCCATAAAAGAAAGCGGTATCCTCGGAGGTGATCTGCTTGGCATCCTCTGAGGACTTTTCTGCTATGCAGGAGGAGGCTATCCGCCGTGTCCGTGAAATGCACAGGCGCTCTCAGGATTATGTCGGCGGACAGCCTTCCCGAAGCCCTGACCCGATCTCACAGCTTTTGTCAGGCTTCGGCAAGGGCGGACAGGGTATAGGCTCGCTCGGCATTGATGAAGAAAAGGCACTGATAGCGCTCCTTATCTACATACTGTACAAGCAGGGCGCAGACGTTAAGCTTCTTCTGGCGCTCGGGTATCTGCTCCTCTAGGTGAGAAGCGTTCCCACATAGTAAATAAGCCCATAGATAACACTTGCAAGCGTTCCGTAGAGAATTACAGGGCCGCTGATAATGAATATCTTTGCTCCCACGCCTGTTATAAAGCCCTCTGCCTTGAATTCAAGGGCAGGTGCGCAGACTGAGTTTGCAAAGCCCGTTATCGGGACAAGCGTGCCTGCTCCTGCGTGCTTGGCAAGCTTCGGGTAAATGCCGAGACCTGTAAGCAGTGCGGACAGAAACACAAGTATCACCGAGGCAACTGTCGCACTGTTATCCTCAGTAAGCCCGAAGGCTGAGAACGCATCGAATATCCCCTGTCCCAGTATGCAGATAAGCCCGCCTGAGACAAATGCCTTCGGGACATTTATCCACCATTTTGAACCCTCAGCCGCCGATTTATACAGCTCACTGTACTGACTTCTTGTCATGTTCATTTCCATAAGGTTCACTCCGTATCAGTTTTTCTTTAGTATGCTCGTGGTAAGTGAAATTATGCATATAAAGGCTTTCTTTTGGTTAAAATGTTCATATTTGTTAATCTAGTTTTGTACAATGTAAACGATAACGTTATTTGAAATTTGTTAAAATAGTATCTTGAAAAAGGGGTAAAAATTATGTATTATATTAAATAGAGATTTTATATCTTCAATTGGGAAAAATTTAGGAGGTTATTACAATGACAATCAAAAAGATTGCTGCTGCACTTTGTGCAATGGCTATGACAACTGCAATGTTCACTGCCTGCGGAGATTCTGATTCCTCTTCCAAGAGCGATACTTCTTCCAAGAAGGCTGAGACAACAACCACCACTACTGCTGCTGAGGAAACTCCTGCTGCAAGTGAGGCTGAGAGTGGAGACGCTTCTGAGGCTGCTGCTGCACCTTCAAGCGATGAGCCTTACATTGATGAGGTAACAGGACTTGAGTGCCAGATTCCTGACCCGAACTACACTCCTGTAACTGAGTTCAAAGGTCATGATGCATTCCTGATGTTCGCTGACTACAACTGGATGTGGTCAAACTTCGGCGGACAGGGCTATGACGAGGCTGACAGAGGCGACGGTGCTTTCGGTGTTGACGCTGACGTAACAGGCGACGGTGAGTACACTGTAGCAATTACTGCTGATTCTATCGGCGCTAAAGATGCTGTAATGGGCAATCCTAACCCACAGATCGTTCTTGACGGTGATTATGTGCTTCCTGCACAGGGCGCAGTTGTATTCTGCATAGATATTACAGGTATCTGCGACGGTACACTTACTTGGGACAATCAGGAAACCAAGAAGAACAAGCTCAAGGAAGATGATACAAACCTTGCTACAAGCGTAAGCTCAAAGGGTAAGTACACAGGTCAGGAGCTCAAGGTAGAGCTTACCTCTATCAAGATCGACGGCGAGGAGTTCCCGTTTGATGCTTCCAAGATCAAGTACGGTAACATCGAGGACGATAACAACAAGTACAGAATTGAGATCTACAACGATTACGGCGATACTGCAAAGGATCCCGGAATTGACAAGGATGCTCTGATGTTCGCAAAGAGCCTTGAGTGTACATTCACTATCGAAGGAATGGATAAGGAAGGTTAATAGCCTTACAAATAATCAAAGCCCGAAAGCGTAAACTTTCGGGCTTTTTCATATCTGCTCAGGCATATTGCCGATAATAAGCTGACAAAAAAGCCCCCGAATAAATTCGGGGGCTTCTGCTATAGTACAGGGCTTTGCCTGACTTAGTTCGCAAGACCTGATCTTTCGACACCTTCGATGAAGTACCGTTGTAAGAATACATACATGACAAGTATCGGTGTAATCGAAAGCAAACAACCTGCTTCAAGCCAAACGATGATCTGTCGGACAGATACTTGCTGACCGTCGAACAGCGTCTGAGAAAGGTTTGTATTCAGGTTTTTCAGCATCAGCGCTACAGTATCGTTCTTGGTGAAGAATGACGAGGAAACATAATAGTCGTTCCAGTACCATACTATCGAGAACAGGAATACTGTAAGGAATGATGACTTAGCATTCGGACACATAATCTTTACGAAGGTGTAAAGAGGACTGCATCCGTCAAGGTATGCCGCATCTTCAAGTTCCTTAGGCAATCCTCTGAAGAACTGACGGAAGATGAAGATGAACAGACCTGCACGCAGACCGTTTGCAAACAGCGCAGGCAGATACATTGTCCAGCCTGAGTTGATAAGCGAGGTCTCTCCGCCTGTGAGAAGCTTAGCAAGCCACTGCGGCTTGAAGTAAGCGTACTGCAGGTACAGAGGAATAGTTGTGATCTGCGGAGGAACGATAATCTGGAGAACAACGATTGCAAAAAGTATTGCCTTACCCTTGAACTTGAATCTTGCGAAGCCGTAGCCTGTTATCGAGCAGGTAATGACCTGAAGGACAGAAGCCACAAGGTTCAGGATAACTGTATTAACAACCGTCTTGTCGAAGTTCATAACTTCCCAGACATCGTTGATGTTCTGCATCGTGAAGCTCTTAGGCAGCCAAACAACCGAAGGGTCGTTCATCTGCTCGTTCGGTCTGAACGCTGTAGAGAGCATGAAGATGAGAGGATAAAGAATTACAAAGCAGAGTCCGAAAAGGATAAGGAATCTGAAGAAGGGCCATACAGCACCGATCCACTTCCTACGCCTGTTATAGGCTATCTGTTCGGGAGTAAGGAATTTTTCAAGCCCGACCTCTTTCATGTGCTTGTAACGGGCTTTCTGGGCAGCCTTGCGTTCTTTTTCAAACTGTTTTTCTTCTTTTTTAGTTGCCACTTAAATCCCCCCTTACTCTACTTCATAGTATACGAACTTATTAATGAAGGCTACTACTATTGCAAGGAATACTGCAACGATTGCGAAGTATGCCCACGCCATTGCCGCTGAGTAACCGTGCTCCCAGTTGCTTGCCTTATTAAGTACGATCGACATTACGCTGTTCTGAGGATCAACGAAGGAGTCTACAATTGTGTAAACTACGCTTGCGAGGATCATCGGGCTGATGTAAGGAATTGTGACCTTCCAGAAGAACTCCCAAGCTGTTGCACCCTCGATCTGTGCGGCCTCCTTAGCGGAGAGAGGTATTCCTTGCAGAGCCGATAGGATCAGCAGGATCTGGATACCTGAGTTCCATACAAGGTCAAAGATGTCGGTAATCAGCGTATTGAGTGTTTCTGTCAGTGTGTCACTTATGTTATACACTCCAAGGAAGTTCAGAAGCTGGTCAACAAGGTTTGCTTCAAACATTGTGCTGAACTGCTCTGCACCGCCCGAGAAGCCGCCCTGGTCCATGTTACCGTTGATGATGTCGATAACAGGTCCTGTAGCGATGATAACGGGGAGGAAGAATACTGCTCTTGCAAAGGTTCTTCCTTTGAATTTCTGGTTCAGGATTACTGCGATGAATATCGCAAAGATAAGTATCAGAGGAGTTCTGAGAGCTGTGTTCTGGAGCATCTCAACAAGCGCCTTTGAGTAATCCTGGTCTTTTCTGAATGCGTTTCTGTAGTTTTTCAGACCGATCCATTCCATTTTCATACCGCCCTGATTAACCTCGGTCTTATTGAACGAGTAAATCAGAGACTCAATGAAAGGAAGAATGAAGAAGTAGATCGTTCCAAGTGCCCAGATAGCAATGAAGCCGTAGCCGTAAAGACCTTTTCTTTTCTCATAGGAAAGTCTGTGCTTCTTTTCGGGCTTAGCAGGAGCTGCCTGAGCAGACTCGACCGCCTCTTCAACAGTCTCTTCTGCAGCCTCAACCTCGGGAGCAGCCTCTTCTGTGACTGCCTCCTCGGTCTTCTCTTCAACCGCCTCTTCGGCTGCGTTGAGTTCGGTATTAACGTCCTCCGCATCTAACGGAGTGTTCATGATGTCTTCACTCATTCTGTAATACCTCCTTCAACACAATCTACAAGCGGAATAATCTTTCCGTCTACCTCAGCCTGACTGAGCTTTGTATCCACCTTGATAACCACATCAGAAGCGCCGTCCTTGGTGTAGGTTGTTGTGAATACGGTTCCGTCCTCGTTTCTTTCGTAGCTCTTGATCGTGTAATCAGAAACTCCTGCGAGGATCTCCTGTGCAGCCTTATACTGCTTAGCTGCCATATCTGTCCAGCCCTCATAATGAGTGTAATACAGGTTGTCATAATCTGTATCCTGGAGAGTGTCTGCATCAACGTAGGTCAGATCGTAATGTATCTGCGAGCCCGATGCCAGTGAGAGGTAGAATACCTCATCGGTGTTAGAGCTCTTGTTTACAGGGGTCGATGCATAATCAAGGTAGCCGTGAATTACCATCTGATAGAATGGTATGTCATAATCAGTTACATTAAAGCTGCTCGAGTAAACAGGGATATTTGAAACCTTGTTTACATAAGGCAGGATATAAGCATTTGCGCCTGACGCAAAGACTGTCTTTTCCTGACCCTTTGCCTTCTCATAGCCGTCTGTCAATGTCTTCATTGTCTTTGATCTCGAAGACGAATCGCTGTTCGAGAAGTCAGAAACAAGCCTTGACGAATAGTAGCCGAAGCCTACAGCGTCGATCTTCTCATCAGCGTAGCTGTCGAGCATTTCCTGGAACACTGTAGAGTATTTGTTCGGGGTAAGCAGTGCAGGAGCAACTCCCTTTTCTGCAACGCCGAATGCAGGGCTGTAAGACGTCTGTCTTGAGTAAGCGTTTGAAACTCTGATAGCTGTGCTTGTGAGGGTCATATAGCCCCATGAGCTTGAAGCCATCGTGAAGTTATTCATTGAAGGAATGATCTCGATCTGCTCATCAAGTCCGAGGAGGTCCTTGAAGTCGCCGCTTCCGCCGAGTGTGCCCGAAGCATCTGCGTCGGTAGATATTTTCTGCTTGATCGAATCATTTGTCCAGTCATTGTAGTTGACTGTCATGGAAGAAACTCCGTCGTCCTTAAAGCCGTTAAGGATCTCCTTAGCCTGATTGAAGCCCGTGATCTCGGTTTTGAGGTTGAACGGGATACCAAGAATTGAAGTATCCTTCATTACGCCGCCGTAGAAGTCGATATACAGGTCATTGTTATTGGCTGTAGCCTTCTTCTCCAGACCCTTTTCATTGATGAGGTAGTTTCTGTAGACCTCAGCACAATCAGCGTAGTTAATATCGCCGCTTGAGCTGTCGATCGGATAGTAGCGAACGCCGAACCTGTCGGTCTTGATGTCGCCCTTCTCAAATACGGTCAGTCTTGTGGAGCTGTCACCACTCATGAAGAAGGTATCTGTGCTCTTGACCTCGAACTCGAAGTAGCAGTTGTTATATGCCTGCTTCTGCTGTCCGCAGACCTGAGCGTGAGCGTACACGTTAGCGTCACCGTCGGAAGCCACCATAACGACTCCCTTATTTCCGGAAACTGTAGCCATTACAGGGAGATATGCCTGCTGAGTTACACGGGGAGCTGTCAGCGGAACTGCTGTATAGTCTCTTCCGTAAACCTGCTGGGAATAATCCTGATAATTGCCTTTTCCGTTATTGTAGTTGATTACAGCGCCTGTACCGTCAGGAACTATCATATAGCCCTCAGCGGTAGACTCTGCTGCTGCAAAGTACGGCATGATCTGAAGCTTGGTAAGGATATGTCCGTCAAGTGAGGACTTGTTTACCTCTTCGATTTCGTCCTTGTCAACGTAAGCATAGAGATAATCATCACCAAGCTCGTAGTTGATCTTATAGAGGATATCGTACTTATTCTTTGAATTCTTGATTCTGTACTTGACAGTCTCAACAATCTTATCGCCCTTAACGTCCCACTTAACAGTACACTTGTTAGTGTATGTAACCGAGGACTCACCACGGTTTGTCTCACCGATGTCTCCTGTCTTGAAGCCCGAGGTCGAAGCTACCTGCTTACGCTGTGCGGAAGCCATATCTCTACCCTTATCGGCATCAAGGATAGTTGTATCGGTCTCAACATTGATAGGTGATGACCACCATACCGAACCCGAATCCTTTACCTTAACGGCAAGTCTTTCGTTCTTCTCATCGAGATAGACCTCAAGCTTGTCATTTGAGAGAGCCTTCTCGGCCATTGCGAGAGCCTCATCATCGGTAATAGGCTGAGCCTCTTCCTCTTCTTCCTCAGCTTTATCCTCAGCTTCTTCAGCCTCTTCACCGTCAGCTGCGGAATCGGTCTCCTCAGCGGCGGAGTCATCGGTCTCGGAAGCCTCTGCGGAATCAGCTGCGGATTCATCAGCGGCTGCTGAATCATCGGCTGCGGCGGAGTCTTCTGTCTCTGCGGCAGAATCAGTGCTCTCAGCAGCGGTATCGGCAGCTGAGCTTGAAACATCATCAGATGTTGACGAAACAGCCATAGAGCCGAGCGGCATGAGCATTGTCAGACAAAGGGCAAATACCATTGCTTTCTTGTAATTTTTCTGCATTCTTTACACCACCCTTTCTCCTAGCCTCTGATTCTGTACGCGATCTCGGTATAGATCGAGTAGCCGAATACATAGACCTGCTGGAAGAGCGAGAGGAGCAGGATCGCAAGGAACAGAATAAGCAGCATTGCGATCAGCGTACCCACTATCGAAGCAAGGGTCTTTCCGAATGAATACTGGTGAGCAGCTCTCATAGCCTGAATCATCAGGATCACGGACCAGCCCAGACCAAGGTAAGAAATTGCAGTGATCCAGATGGACTCTTCCTGAACGAGAACGTTCGAGAAGATAACTGCGATAAATGTGCAAACTATGTAGGGAACGAGCGAATACGCAGAGTAGATAAGGATTCTCTTGAGAGTACCCTCACCGTCAAGGAGCGTACAAATTGCCCAGTTTCCTATAACCCATGTAAAGAAGTATACTACCGACTGAACGAGCAGAGGTACTATATTAAACACCTTTACATAGTTGTCATTGAACTGGAAGCCTGTCAGCTGTCTGTCAACTACCATAGCGACGAACAGCAGGAAGACTATTGTGAATGCTATCTTCAAAGAGCCCTGCTTTTTCCAGCGGAGATCCTCGAAGCCCTCTACAGGGTGGAAGACACAATGCTTGAGCCAGCCAATCGGCGAAAATTCATACATACTAGTCTCCCCCCTTTATAATAGTTCTCAGGAATTTCCGAACGCCGTGGCGTCTCAGAATGTTAAATGCGATCAGAACAACTATCAGACCGATAATAATTATCATTATAACGGTGAAGTGCTTTCTGAGGAATTCCTCTCTTGCATACTTGAAAGCCTTGTCATAATCGTCCTGGTCATACGAGGTCTTGAAATAATCAAGAGCCTTGCTGTACTCACCCTCAGTAAGAGCAGCCTTGCCGAGACCTGTATATGCGAGTGCATATCCGCCGTCTCTCTTGACTACCTCTTCCCACTCGGGCTTAGCGTCAACGTAGCGGCCCTCATCGTAAAGAGCGACTGCCGAATGAACGTAGTGACCAAAGGTGGTCTCTGTATAAATCGTGATGTCGTTCTTTGAGCCGTCAAGAATGAAGATCTCATTTCCTACAGCCTCGATAGCGTTCGGGCTGGTGAAGCTTCCCTCCTGGTCGGAGGTTGAGTTCTTCGTTCCGAAGATACAAAGCAGGTTACAGAGCTTGTCATACTGGAACACACGGCCGTTCTCGAAGTCGAGAATGTTTATTGTGCCGTTGTCCGAAACAACTATATCAGTAAGTCTGCACTTGTAGCTCTTATTTGATGTGGAATCGTACTCGGTTGTAAGATCACCGAACTTATACTCATCGCCGACCGAGTTATCCCAGATATTATATCCTGCAGGATTAAGCTTCTTAACGGCGTCTGTCTGAGCGTTAGCCGCCTCAGTAACCGTATAAACGAAGCCGTCATCGTCGATGTCGAAGTTTGCATACTCAACAGGAACATTTCTCTTCATTCCCTGGATCTGCTCATTCGATGCGATCTTTCTCCAGAGCTGCTGAGCGATAACGGCTGCCGTTACCTCAACTCGGTTTGCACCGTAGAAGCCCTGGAACTCGCCTGCGGCATTGAACTGAACCGCACCCGAGGTTATCGACTTACAAACGCAGTAAACATTCTCTGCCGCATCTGCAAGTATCTTTGACGGATTGAATACCTTGGAGTCATAAAGCTTTGTTTCCGGCTTTAAGTACTCCTGAACGAGCTCAAGCTCGGTGTCGGATTTTACCGTACACTTAACAGCTCTTGAATTGTCGGCATCTGCGATATAAACGAACAGAGTACCGTCGAAAATACTTTCTTTAACGTAGATACCCGAAGGTCCGTCGAAGGCGGAAACGCCGTCATCTCTGACAGCTATCTCCGAATCACCGATAACTCCCTCAAAGCAGCCTGTAATTTTAAGGTCCTTGGAGAGCCTCAGGATCCTGTCGTTTCCTGTGTCGCACACCCAGAAGGTATCATTATCGTGGTCATAGAACAGATCCTTTGCATCTTTCAGAGTTGCAGGAGCCTCCTCACTTATGAAGAGCTTATCTGAAGGATCGGACAGTCTGTCAAGACCCATATCCGCACCTGTTACAGCAACGTCTACACGATAGGCACTTTGCGAAGGTATCGCTGCCTCCCAATAGTCGTAGTTGTAAGCGGTGTACGGTTCATCAGCGAAGGCGGCGGTCGTCATGGTGAGAGCCATAGCGGCTGCCAGAGCCGATGTTACTATTCTTTTGATAGAATTTTTATAACTCAACACTACTTATCACCTGTTTCCTTTTCAATTTAAGTTAGTCATTAATCCTTCATACCTGAGTTAGCCATTGTCTCCATGACATTACCCTGAGCAATAAGGAATACAACGAGTGGTGGTATCAGAAGTACCACAGCCGCTGCGAAGGTTACACCCTGACGGGCAAGACCTGCAAGCGTGATCTGCTGTACTACTGTAGGTAGTGTTTTGAGCTCCTCAGAGTAGATAAGAGCTCCGCCCTGAATGTTCCAAGCGCCCTGGAAAGCGAAGATGATAAGTGTCATCAGCGCAGGCTTGGAGTTCGGAACAACGATCTGCCAGCATATTCTGAACAGTCCTGCTCCGTCAACCTTTGCGGCCTCGACCATTGAATCGTGGATTGTAGTCATGCTCTGACGCATGAGGTACAGACCCATTGCAGTCGAAACGCTCGGGAGGATAAGTGCCCAGTAAGTATCGATCATGTGGAGCTTCGACATAATAAGGAAGGACATGATCCATGTTGCGTTCGAGGAGAACAGCAGGGCGATTACTATGATCTGGTTGATTATCTTACTGCCGGGGAATTTGCACTTTGAAAGAACAAATGCGGCACAGCAGCAAACGAAAAGGTTTGCAGCGCAGATAACGATTGTAATGAATACGCTGTTAAAGATGTATCTGGAGAGAGGCACCTGCCATGAGCTTGCAGCGACCTTGAACATATCCGAGAAGTTATTGGTTGTCGGGTTCAGGACGTAGAGCTTTGGCGGGAACACAAACAGCTCCTCAACAGGCTTCATCGACTGTATAACCGAGTAATACAGAGGGAATACCATGAACAATCCAAGCAGACAGAGGAAGACGAATATCGCAATATCTCCGCCCAGCGAGCCGTTGACTCTCTTCTTCTTTTCGCTGACCTTCAGCTTTTCGATCGACTGCTGCTTTTTTCTTCTTTTTCTTGCCATTTATGTCTCCCCCCTTCTAATCAAGATATTTGCCCAGCAGCCAGTTGATGGCCTTGTTTGCCAAGAGCATCGCGGCGAACAGAACGAAGCATATTGCAGACGCATAACCCATCTCATATCTGATGGAGCCGTAGTCTGTAGCGTGGTTCATGATCGTGTGGGCTGCGTAGTCTGTGGAAGGAAGACCTACAAGGTTCTGACCTACCATACCTACTGTGAATGACGAGGAAATCTGGATAACAGCTGCGAACAGAAGCTGAGGACCCATTGAAGGAATGGTAATCATAAAGAGCTCCTGCCATCTGTTCTTGATACCCTCGATAGCGCCTGCCTCGTACATCGACTTGTCGATATTCTGGAAGCCTGCTCTGATAGCAAGGAAGCCTGCACCCATCGACATCCAGAGCTGAACGATGATAACTACCGTAAGAATGTAGTTCGTATCAGTCAGCCACTGAGCAGGTGAGTTCAGTATTCCGAGATCCATAAGGATCGCATTGAGGTAACCGTAGGAGTCACCCGACAGGATAAGCTGCCAGGTAACGTATACGGAGGTCGTCATAGACGGTGCATAGTAAACGAATGTGAAGAATGTTTTCCAGAAGTTGCTCATCTCGTTTATCAGCCACGCAATAAGGAAGCTGAGCACATAAGAGAACGGGCCTGTAAAAATCGCAAAGATAAGAGTATTTCTTACAGCGATCAGGAAAACGTCATCGTTTAAGAACAGAGTATAGAAATTTGAAAGACCTACAAATTTCGGGGTTTCGATCATATTGAAATTTGTAAATCCGATCGGGAGCGACATTACAACGGGCGCTACCGTGAATATCAGGAAGAAGAGCATAAAGGGAAGAAGCATTACGTAGCAAGCCTTATTGGTCTTCATCATGTGCCAGGTATATTTCCATTTACCCTGCCTAATCATCGGCTGATCATTATTGGCCATAAATCACTACTCCCCTTTCTTTAGTCTTTCTTGTACAGGTCAAGGTCTTCAAGCTTACGAGTGATCTCGTCGTTGATGTCCTTATTGTACCAGAACAGAGTGTCTCTTGCATTCTCGTACTTGTTTACAACAGTTCTGAATGCGTTCATGATATTTCTTGTTACACCGTAGGAAGCAGGAATGATAGGTATTTCTACCTGTGACTCGAGCTGATCGTAGAGGCTCTGTACCTCAGATGTTGTCCATGAGAGCTGTGAGAGAGCCTCAACGTTTGCTGTATCGAAACGTCCCATAGTTCCGAGGATAGACTCGATGTTATTTCCGTACTTGACCTGTGTTTCTGTAGATGTGAACCACTTGATAAAGTCCCAAGCGCCCTGCTGGTCGGGAGCCTTTGTAAAGATGATAGCGCCCGAGCCGTTGGAGTTAGCCGCATGGTTTATAGTTCCGTCAGCCTGCTTTGTTCCGGGAACGGGCTGGAAGCCCCAGCAGCCCTTGATCTCAGGTGCTGCGACTGAAAGCTGGTTGAAGAAGGTGTAGTTCTGGATAACTACAGGCATATCTCCCATTCTGAAACGTGAGAATGCATCGTATGTCTGCTGGAAGCTGTATGTAGTATAGAACTTAGTCCATGTATCAAAAGCATCGATAGCTTCCTGAGAATCGAATGTTGTAGCAGTCTGCTCATCATTGTAGTAATTAAGTCCCTGCTGAAGCAGAAGCATTGCAAATGTGTTTCCGGGCTCTGTGATAGCGGATACATAGGTTGTACCGCCGACACTTGCCATTGCAGGAAGGATAAGTCCGACCTCAAGGTAGTTTCTCTGGAGAGTCGGCAGACAGTTGAGGAGTCCGTCCCAAGTAGCCAGGTCTGTTGCAGGGTCGATGTCATACTCTTCAAGCACGTCTGAACGATAGAACAGCATCGGGAATGTCTGGCTGACAGGCAGACCGTAAACGCCGTCATTATACTCATAAAGAACTGTTGCGTCCTTAGCAAACCTTGTAGTTACCTCTTCGTAGTCATCGAAGGTCTTAAGGTCTGTAAGCACTCCTCTTGCGGCAAGCTGAATCGGGAAGTCACCGCCCATGAACAGTGCAAGGTCAGGACCCTTGCCTGCGAAGGTAGCCTCAACGATACCGCCCTGAACGAGCTTCAG